>Ga0182016_10000225_pt1 | contig 69516 bp, 48 predicted proteins | sample 712S2MmetaG_FD_120491 | JGI IMG/M metagenome (GOLD analysis project Ga0182016, IMG submission 120491) | Permafrost microbial communities from Stordalen Mire, Sweden - 712S2M metaG | ecosystem: Environmental > Terrestrial > Soil > Wetlands > Permafrost | place: Sweden: Stordalen | collected...
AGGGAATAGGGAATAGGGAATACTTCGTTCTGTGGTTGTGCGAGCATTTGCGCTGCGTGCGAGACAAACGCTGAATTACCGCGCCATGCATTTCGAAACAAATCCACCGGGGAGCAGACAACCCGGCTTTTCTATCCCCTATTCCCTATTCCCTGCCTTTAAGCATCGCCCTCAGCGCCGGGAGCAGGGTTTTTGCCAGGATTGCGGAGCCTTTGGCGGTGGGATGAATGCCGTCGGGCTGGATGCTGCCGGGGACTGGAATCAGGTCTTTGTAAATCATGGGCACAAAGGCGACGTGGTGGTGAGTGGCGAGGGTGCGGAAAAGTTGCTGGAAGGACTGGATATAGTCGGGCCCGTAGTTCGGCGGCAGCGTGATGCCCGCCAGCAGGACTTTGATGTGCGCGGCTTCGAGCGCGGTGAGGATCTGATCGAGGTTGCGGCGGGTTTCTTCCAGGGGAAGGCCGCGCAGGCCGTCGTTGCCGCCGAATTCGACCACGACAGCGTCAGGGTGCAGGGCCAGAATCGAGGGAAGATTCGCGAGCGCGTCCTTGGTGGTGGCGCCGCTGGTACCCCGGTTAAGCACCTTGTAGTGGAGGGCCTGGGCGTCAAGGTCGTGCTGAAGAAAGTCAGGGTAGGCCTGCCCTTCATCGAGGCCGTAGCCGGCGGTAATGCTGTCTCCGTAGCAGATCAGGACGCGGGAATCGGCCGCCGGAAGAGACCGGGCGAAGAAAAGAAACACTGCGATTGAAACGAGAAGTGCGCGGCGAACGTCCACCAGAATAGTTTAGTGGAACGGGGAGCAGGCTAAGGCAATCAGGAGGGTACGGGTGATCGAAGTTCGCGATGCGAGGAAGTGGATCCAGAATGGCGCGCGGAGGGTTGAGATCCTGAGAGGGATTTCGCTGCTGATTCCGGCTGGGCAGTTTGTTGCCATTTTGGGTGCCAGCGGCAGCGGAAAAAGCACCTTGCTTGGCCTGCTGGCTGGGCTGGATACCCCCAGCGCCGGTGAGATCTGGCTGGACGGCATACCGATTCACAACCTGGTCGAGTCGGAGCTGTCCGCGGTGCGGGGGCAGAAGATCGGTTTTGTCTTTCAGTCGTACCAGCTCATCCAGACGCTCACCGCGCTTGAGAATGTGCTGTTGCCTTATGAACTGAACAAAGAGGGGAGCGGTCTGGAGAAAGCGCGCCGGATGCTGGCCGAAGTCGGGCTGGGCGAACGGCTGGATCACTACCCGGTGCAGTTATCGGGCGGTGAACAGCAACGCGTGGCGCTGGCGCGGGCGTTTGTGGTCGAGCCGCCCATTGTCATGGCCGACGAGCCCACCGGGAACCTGGACTCGGCGAATGGAAAGCTGGTGCTGGATTTGCTGCTGGAACGGAATCGAAAGTCCGGCACGACGCTGGTGCTGGTGACGCACGATCCCGATGTGGCAAGCCAGGCGGACAGAAGAATTGTGCTCAAGGATGGTCTGGTAGTGGAAGACACGCTTCCGGGCACGTGGGAAACCGGCGGTTCGAGCAGGGTAGTCGTCCCGAGCGAGGAAAAGCATGGCTAAGCGGGCGTTGAGCTGGCGGCGTGCCGCGGCCATAGGCTGGCGGGATTTGAAATCAGCGCCCGGAAAATTCAGCTTCGTCGTGCTGAGCGTCGCGGTGGGCGTGGCGGCTCTGGTAGGCGTGCGCGGATTGAGCGACAGTTTTCGACGTACCCTTTCAGGCGAGGCGCGGTCGTTGATGGCCGCCGACCTGAGCGCGCGCATCTTTCACCCGCCAACCGCTGAGGAAAGTTCAAAAATCTCCGGCACTTTGAAACAGGATGCCGGCGGAATCCGGTCCACCTGGGTCACGGAAACCATCTCCATGGCATCTGTTCCGCAGGACCCGGTGCCGTTGCTGGTTTCATTGAAAGCCGTCGACCCGGGCGAGTATCCCTACTACGGCACTGCGGAATTGGAGCCGGCGATGAGCCTCAGCCAAGCGCTCCAGGGCGACTCGGCAGTGGTGGCCGATGAGTTTCTGATTCGGCTGAATGCGCATGTGGGCCAGACGCTCCGGCTCGGCGGCCGCACGTTCACCATCGCGGCCGTGCTCGAGCAGGAGCCGGACCGGATCACGGCCGGCGCCGGGCTGGGTCCGAGGGTGATGATCTCTCAGGATGCGCTTGTGCGCACCGGACTGGTGGTTCCCGGGAGCCGGGCGAGCGAACGCCTGCTGGTGAAACTGCCTGACAAGGCGCCGCGCGGGCAGACGGCTGAATCTGAAACCGCGGCCGTGCGCAGTCAACTGGAAACTGCGCTTCCCGACGCGCAGGTCATGGATTTCAGGGAAGGGAATCCAGCGTTGACGCGCGGGCTGGACAATGCCACGTCGATCCTGAGCCTGATCTGCCTGGTGGCCATGGTGCTGGGCGCTATCGGCGTGGCCATGGCGATGCACGCGCACCTGGAACAGCGGATGGATATGCTGGCCATTTTGAAGGCCATGGGAGCCGGATCGGGCGATTTGCTGCGGATTTTTCTTCTGCAGACGCTCGGTTTGGGACTGGCCGGGGCGCTCGTGGGCGTCGCGGCGGGAGTGGGTGTCATGGCGGCGCTGCCTTCCGCATTCGGAAACCTGCTGCCGATTCATGCGGTGCTCGGGTTTCCCTGGCAATCGGCGCTCGCCGGGCTCGGCACAGGGCTGCTGACCACGCTGTTGTTCTGCCTGCCGCCGCTGCTGGACGTGCGTGGCGTGAGGCCGGTGCTAGTGTTGCGCAGGCTAGTGGAGCAAGGGTCAGGCGGTTCGCGCGGGTTCTTCGAACGCTGGTTGAAGCGTTGGCCGCAACTGCTTCTTTTCGTGGGGCTTGTTCTGCCTCTGATCGGCATTGCCTGGGCATTGTCCGATTCGGCGGCCGTGGGGGTGAGATTCGCGGCCGCATTTGCAGCGGCGCTGGTTGTGCTCCTCATTCTGGCCGGATCCCTGCTATTCGCACTCCGATTGTTGTTGAACAGAACGCGCCTGGCTCTGCCTTCTTTTCTGCGCCACGGACTGGCCAACCTTTACCGGCCGGGAAACCAGTCGGCGCCGGTTCTGGCTGCGCTTGGTACCGGAGTCATGCTGATCCTGGCCGTTTATCTCATCCAGGCCGATCTTTTGCGCGACCTGCGTGAGACGGCTTCGCCAAAACTGCCCAATATATTTCTGGCCGATGTGCGCACCGACGAGGTTGCGGGAGTGAAGGCGTTCTTCGCCCATCAGCCGGGTGTAACCCAGCCGCTCGATGTGATTCCAGTGGTGATGGGCCGCTTTGTCTCAATCAATGGCCAGCCGGTAGAACAACTGAAAGGGCAGCACTTTCCCCTGCGGATGCTGGAGAGCGCCGAACTGAGCTGGGCCGACGTGCCGCCCGAGGGCGACAAAATCACGCAGGGCGCATGGTGGAAGGACGCGGGCGCGGCCGAGCTTGCCGTGGATGAAGGCGTGGCCCGGCGGCTGCACCTCGGCGTGGGCTCGGCGGTGGAGTTGGAATTGGGTGGCACGGCCACGCCGCTCAAAGTGGGCGCAGTTTACCGCTCGGATGGCCAGCACCTGGGCGCGCGTGTCGAGTTCGTCGTGCCTTCAGGCCTGGTCAATGGGCAGCCATCCACCTGGTACGGCGGCGCGCACATCGATCCCAAGCAGGTTGGGACCATGGAACGCGGTCTGTTTGCGGCCTATCCCACCATCACGGTCATCAATGTGGCCGACGTGCTGGAGCGGATTGAGAGCGTGGTCGATCAGATTACGTTTGTGGTCCGGCTGCTGGCGGGATTCTCAATTCTCGCTGGCCTCATGATTCTCGCCTCGAGCATTGCCAGCACGCGGTTCCGGCGCATGCGCGAAGCCGTGGTGTTGAAGACACTGGGCGCGACGCGGATGCGGATTGTGCGCACCTTCAGCGTGGAATTCAGCGTGCTGGGCCTGCTGGCCGGCGCCGTGGGCGTGGTCTTCGCCAACCTGCTCACGCGCGTGTTGCTGCACAGGCTGGATATAGGCTTCCACATCGAGTGGGGAGCAACGATGCTGGCGCTGGTCGGAACAGCGGTGCTGGCCACGGCTACGGGCTGGATTGCGAGTTACAGAATTCTCGGCCTCAGGCCGTTGGAAGTGTTGCGCGAGGAGTAGCGGACCCAATGAGGCTGATCTTCATTTATGGATTGCCGGGAACCGGCAAGCTCCCGGCGAGACAACTTGAGATACCGGTAGGCCGCTAGACCTCCTCAGAGGATTCGGTGGCGGGAAGTATGTCGTCTGGCCGCGCTACCCACACATAGAGCGTCGGCAGGAGAAAAACGCTGATGAGCAGGTTGGTGATAAGTCCCCCGACGATGACGATGGCAAAGGGGCGCTGCGAATCGGATCCGATGGCGTGAGAAAGTGCCGCCGGCAACAACCCAAGAGTAGCCACCAGCATGGTCATCATGATTGCGCGCAGACGGAGAACGGCGCCGTCGACCGCCGCTTCGATAATTGAATTTCCTTTGGCGCGCAGTTGGTTGATGTACTCGAGCATAATCACGCCGATCTCCACCGACACACCGAACAGAGCAAGGAACCCAACTGCCGAGGAGACGGAGAAATTGGTGTGGGTGATGAACAGCGCCAGCGGACCGCCGACCGAGGCCAGGACGACGCTCACCAGGATCAGCACCGCCCACTTGGAAGAGCGGAACATGGTGTAGAGGATCAGGAAGATCACCAGAACGGTAATCGGCACCACGAGATCCATGCGCCGGTTGGCGCGCTGCTGGCTTTCAAACTCGCCGGCCCACTCCAGGTGATAGCCGGTGGGGAGGGTTATGTTGGTGGTGACTTTCTTGATCGCTTCCTCGACGGTAGAACCCAGGTCGCGACCCCGCACGGAGTATTTGATGGCGATGTAGCGCTCACCGCCCTCGCGATAAATCTCCTCGGCGCCATCGTCGGTGGAGACTTTGGTTAGCTGCGCAAGCGAGACGCGTTCGCCTGAGGGAGCCAGCAATCGGATATCCCCAATCTCCTCGCGCGTATCCCTGTATTGCTTTTGATAGCGAAGCGTCACGTCAAATCGGGCCTCGCCCTGCTGCACCTGGGTGAGCGCATTGGAGCCGGCCGCGGTCTGAATGGCATCCTGAATGTCGGAGACGTTGATGCCCCAGCGCGCCGCCGCATCGCGGTCCACAGCGTAGTTGAGATTGGGCTGGCCGATGATGCGGAAGATGCCCAGGTCCTCGATACCCTTTACCGTGGCCATCTGCGCCTGAATCAGGTCTGCGGTTTGTTCGAGAGTGCGCAGGTCGCTGCCGTAGAGCTTCACGGCCAACTCGCCCTTGACACCGGAGACTGCCTCTTCCATGTTGTCGGAGATGGGCTGAGAGTAGTTCCAGATGACGCCGGGGAACTTTTGCAATTGTTCGTCCATGGCCCCGATCAGCAGGTCCTTCTTCTGGTGAAAAACGGGACGCCACTGATTCATGGGTTTGAGGTCGACAAAATATTCAGTGTCGAAGAAGCCGGTAGTGTCGGTGCCGTCGTCGGGACGCCCGGTCTGGCTGACCACCTGTGTTACCTCAGGGAACGAGGCCATCACCAAACGCGCCCTGTTGGTGAAGTCGATGCTGGCAGTGGGGCCTTCGCTGGGAGGCAGCGTGCCGCGCACCCAGATGGAGCCTTCGTCTAGATGGGGCAGAAACTCGGAACCGATGGGTCCGCCGACAGCGAGGTAAACGGCAAAAGCAAAAAGGGCTGTGGCAATGCCCAGAGTCCAGTAGCGATGGATGATTGCGGTGCGCACCGTGTTTCGGTAGTGGTCAGTCAGCCACTCCATCAGCGGGTTTCTCCACTCCTTTGCGCCGTTTTTGTAGAGAACCAGTCCCGCGACCGGGGCCACCAGCATGGCAAAGATCAGCGCTCCAAAGAGGGCGAAGCAGACTGTCCATGCCATCGGTTTGAAGAGCCGGCCCTCGACTGCCTGCAAAGTGAAGATCGGCAGGTAGGAGGCGATGATGATGCCGCGGGCAAAGAAGACTGGCCGCTGCACTTCGTGAGCTGCGTCGCGAATGCGCTCCGCGGGCGTAAGAGCGCTGTCGGTGCGGGAGAGATGGCGGACGATATTCTCGATCATCACCACCGATCCGTCCACCACCATGCCGAAGTCCAGCGCGCCCAGCGAAAGCAGGTTGGCCGGAACGTGGATGATATTGAGACAGATGGCGGCGAACAGAAGAGCGAAGGGGATGGTAAGCGCGACCACCACGGCGCCCCGCACATTGCCCAGAAATAGAAACAAAATGATGGAAACCAGGATCATGCCCGCGGTCAGATTGGTTTCCACGGTCTTCACCGTGAATTTCACCAGGTCGGAGCGGTCCAGGAAGGGCATGATCTTGACGCCCTTCGGCAGAATGCCGTGATTCAGCTTATTGACTTCTTCGTGTATCCCTTGCAGCACAGGGTCGGAGTCGGAGCCTTTTTGCAGCAGAACGATCCCTTCCACGGTGTCGGGATTGTCAAGGATTGTGCCACCGGGGAGATGCGTGGCGCGGCCGATCTGGCCGAGGCGGATCCTCGGTCCCTGCGTGACGGTGGCGATGTTCTTGATCTTGATCGCCGCGCCGTTCTGAGTCTTGACGACAGTGTTTTCGATGTCCTCGATGCTGGAGTAGAGGCCCAGTGACTGTACGTTGACCTGCTGCGCGCCCTGCTCAATGAAGCTGCCGCCGCCGTTGGTGTTGTTGTTGGCGATCTGCTGTTCCACCTGGGAGATCGAAAGCCCATAAGAGACCAGCTTCTCGGGGTCAAGCCGAATCTGGTATTCCTTGGTGGGGCCGCCGAAGCTCGAAACGTCCACCACGCCCGGAACGCTCTTGAAGTCTTTTTCCAGCGTCCAGTCCTCAAGCGATTTCTTCTCCATCACGTCGTAGGCCGGGTTGGTGCTCTCCAGGGTGTACCAGAAGATCTGGCCGACGGGGCTCCAGTCGCTGCCCATCTGCGGCACCAGGTTGGCGGGAAGATTCACCATGCTCAGCCGCTCGAGCACATGCTCCCGATTCAAATCGCTGGTCGAGTCGTCGTCAAAGATGAGCATCAGGCTGGATAGGCCGGCCAGCGTGGTAGAACGCAGATGGGTGAGGTGGGGAATGCCGGCCATCTGAATTTCCACCGGCACAGTGACCTGGCGCTCTATCTCCTCGGCGCTGCGGCCGGGCCACTGGGTAATGATCTGGACGTAGTTGTTGGCCACGTCCGGATAGGCCTCAATGGGCAGATTGCGGAAGGAGACGATGCCCCAGGCAATCAGCACAACAGTCCCGCCGAGCACCAGCCAGCGGTTCCTGAGAGCGAAATCGACGAGTGCGCGAATCATCTACTGGTTCCCCGCGGCATCGAGTAAGAGTGCGTTGGTAACCACCTGTTGTCCGGGTTGGAGTCCGGAGAGAATCTGCTGCCGGTTGCCGTCGAGTATTTTCCCCGTCTGCACTTCCGTGCGGCGGAAATGGTTGCCGCCGGCTGGAACATAAACCCAATCGCGGTCGTGCAGGTGGAGAACAGCATCCGCGGGGACCACCGTAAATGTCTGCCTGGTGCGGCTCATGAAGGTAGCCGTGGCAAACATCCCCAGCTTGAGAAATCCGGGGTTGGACACCTGAATGCGCACCTTGGCGGTGCGAAGCGAGGGGTCGAGAACCGGACCGATGTCGCTGATCTGGCCGGTCAGCGGCCGATTGGGATACGCGTCCACCACAATGCGCGCTTCCTGGCCGAGCTGCAGCTTGGAAATGTCATTCTCGTAGACGTCGCAGATAATCCACACGCTGCTCAGGTCGGCGATGGTAAACGCAGTTGCCGATCCCGACAGGTTGACGCCGGCCGCGGACGCATTGGTTACGTTCTGGCCGATGATCACGCCGGAGATGGGCGCATACACGTTCACGATGCTGGTGGGGTGGTTCTTGTCTACACCCAGAGTCTTTAGCTGCTCATCCGCGGCTGTCAGGTCGGCTTTGGCGTCCTTTTCAGTATCATCGGCTTGCTCCAGCATGGCTTGAGAGATGGCGCCATGTTGAAACAAATCTTCAGCACGAATCCAGGCTTTATTGGCGAGTTGTTCATCGTTGGCGGCTTTCAAATAGGCGTCAAATGCATTCGTGACGTCGTTGCTTTGGACGCGCAACAGCAGTTGGCCTTTCCTCACGTCGTCATCGAGCCGCGCCTTGATGTCCACCACCCGGCCGTTAGCCAGAGAGATCACCGGGACATCGCGGGAGATATCTGGAAAGACCGAGCCGGTCACATCCAACCCGGATGGAGCCTCAAGCTGGGTTGCGGCAACGAGCGGGAACTTGGGCAGGTCGTGGCTGTCGATGGCGATCACGTTCATGTCGGAAACTTCGACGACATTTGACGCTGGCGGCGCTCCGTCACCGTGGTCATCCTTTTTGCAACCGGCGAAGAACGATCCAAGGAATGCAGCCAAAGAGAATGCAAGCAGAGCCTTGGGAATTGAATGCAGCAGGTATTTCGAAGTCATTGGATTGCCTCGCTTCCGACGGCAAGATTCAGTTGTCCGGCGGCGGTGAGATAGGCGCCGATCAGTTGCACATAAGCCAGTTGCACCTGGCGGTAGTCGCTTTGCGCATTCAGGAAGTCCATCAATGAAGCTCCGCCGTGCTGGTAGGAATAGGTGATGGTGTCACGCACCCGCAGGGCCTGGTCGTTGTATTTCGCCTTGTACGGCTTGAGCAGCTCGATGTTGCTCTGGACTTCGACGTAGGCCGTGTCCACGTCGCTGAAGACCTGGGCGCGCGTGACTTCGCTGGTTTCCCGGCTGCGCTCGATATCGATCTCGGTGCGTTTCTTCTCGCCCTGGTTGCGGTCGAAGATGCGCAACGGAATGTTCACGCTCAGGCCCAGCGTCTGCAGCCCGTCCGGGTTGTTGTTCGATGAGTTCCAGGTGTACCACGCGCTGTAAGTGGGGTCGGTGGAACCATTGGCAACGGCCAGCTTGTGGTTCGTTTCCGACTGCTGAATTGTCTCGAGAGCCGCCCGCAGGTCAGGCCGCGCGCTGAGTGCCATCTGGCGGAAATCGTCCAGAGGCTGTAGCGTGTCGGAGAAATCGAACGGCCCGCTGACATCGAACTGTTCCACCGGGGTGCGGTCGTTCAGCAGTTGCAGCAACTGGATCTTGGCGGTGCGCAGGTTAACGATTGCGGTTTGAATCTCCGCCTCGTACTGCACGCGCAGCAGTTCGATGCGGTCCAGATCGATCTGGGCAATGTCGCCGGCCCTGAAGCGGTTGCGGCTGATCTCGATGATGTGGTCGTAGTACTCGAGATCTGCCTTGGCCAGATCGAGCACGGTCTTGGCTTCAAGGGTGCTCACGAAGGCCGAGCGCAGCGTGAACTCCATATTGCGCTTCAGGTCTTCGTGCTCGGATTGCGAGATGCTCGTGCCTTGCTGGGCGCTCTCCAGGCGCAGTTCGCGCTTGTGATCGCGCTCGTGAAGATAGCTGAAGCTGGGCGAAAAGAAGGTGCCGCCGAACGGTTTCCAGACGCCATGATCGGGCGCAATCTGGGTTCCGTCCGCGGTGGCCGTGAATTGCGGGTTGGGACGCAGATAGGCCGTGATTTCCTCGGCCTTCATCTCGTCCACGTTGTCGGCATCGGCCTTGAGAGCTGGGTTGGTGGCCTCAAACCTCGCCTTGACCTGGTCCCAGGTGAGGCCTGGCTGCGCGCAGACAAACGCCGGCGCCAGAAACAGCAGAGCAGCCACTGCCAGGACTGATAAGAAAGGGAGGTGTTGCTTCATACACAGCCTTTGCGCCGTGGTGTGCACGGCGAACATAAAGAGGAAGGAGGCCAGCAATAAAAGCGGAGCGCGGGGCGGGTCAGGCAGCCGGCGGAGGCCGATCTTGGATGGAGCTCAGGGAAGGAGAGGCGACGGTCGGCGCTGGAAGAATGGCGGGCGCGGACAGGTGCGGATGGCTCCAGGACAGGCCCGCAAAAGCCGGCGATGGGACATTTGAAACCGGGGAAAAGGTAGAGTGTGGGCGGGAATGCTCCTGGTCGCGGCGCAGATAGCTGTCAGTCTCGGCGGGGTTCTGCGCGGCCAACAGGTCGTCGGTCATCGAGATAGCCGGCAGGAGGATGAGGATCACAACGGCCAGGGCGATCAACTGCACGCGGCGGTTTCCAGCCCCGCGCGGAGCAAAGCACAACCATAGACAGGCCATTGCTATAGCCAGCAGAGCCCACGCGACATTAAGCAGCAATTCCATGATTTCTGAGTCGATTTTACAACAGCGTGTAAGTGAAGGTAAAACAACACTCTTCCTGGTATTTAGACGCATGCGGATAGAGCTCGGCTCAAGTGTGATGGAAAATGGACAAAGTTCTTGAAGAATGAGCGCCGAACCGCAAAAACCAGAGTTGCGGACTCATAGCCGTGCTGGTTTGACCCTGCCGAAGAATCCCCTTATGATAAACAGGTTGGCTTTTCTGTCGCGGCGCCCTGCCGTACTCAAGCCAAAACGGTTGCAAGACGAGCCACGCGTCCCGCACTTGCTGCCCCCTCGTTCAATGGCAGGACAGCTGACTCTGGATCAGCATATCGGGGTTCAAATCCCTGGGGGGCAGCCAAAAAAGATCGGCAAAACCCTTCAAGCCCTCTTTTCCGCGCCTTCATTTCCGGCCTTCGCAACCCCAAACTCCACAGCTCGTCTTTGAACCGCCATACGCGCGAGCGCCAACACGGCAATGTCATCCGAACGCCCGAATTGTCTCCCGGCAGCGCGACCGGCGTCGTGGCGTTTACGATGAAGCTTCCGGTTGAATCCAGGAACGCATTTGCATAGCCTGTTTCATTGGAGAGAGGAGAAGACATGCGCCGCATCCTGGCCGCCCTCACGATTCTCGCTGGAACTGCCTTTTGCCAGACACCGGTTGATACGAAATCGATCCCCGCGGAGAAGACCAACGGCGTCTATGACGCAATGAACTTCCCGGGCGCGGATTTCAGCCTCAAGGTGAACGCCTGTCTTGCGGCGTTAGAAGCTGCCGGCGGCGGAACCTGCGATGCACGGAACTTTCCCATCTCCAATATGGCCTCTGAAACCATCACGGTTGGAGATGGAGCGCATCTGACAACCCTGTTGCTGCCGGTGGGAACGGTGATATTCGCGGCAGGTAAACAGCTTGTCTACCGCGCCTATTCGTCGATTATGGGCCAGGGAGGGGACGCTGCTGAGGGAGCGCGGGGAAGTAATATTGTCTGCACAAACCTTGTCGCCAGTTGTGTGCAGAGTTTTGATGAACCGGCCGGGCAGCTCTTTTCAGCCAATCTTTCCAACTTCGATATTGGCGTCACCGGCACCCATGCGCCCGGTTCTGTGGGTTTGCAATTAGCAGGTGCGGGCTATGTCGATGTTCTGCAGAGTCATTTTTCAAACATCAGTATCGGCGGAGCGGATATTGGAACGCTGCTTGATAGTGTAGGTGGCTGCATTTGTTACAACACATTCAATACCATCAACTCATATGGAACCTCCATCGGCATTCGCAGCAAGAACGACAGCGGCTACTTTTCCGGGGTTAACTCAAATCAGTGGACGGGGGGCAGGGTATGGGCGCCCATTGGCCTGTTTGATACCGGATCAGGAAAATTTACTTATAACTATCTCGATTTTGAGAGCAATCGGAGCTCGACAGGCGCAATCCTCTACGCAGGGCCCGATGGCTATAACGCTGGAGCCAACTTCAAAATCGGAGATACGGTCAGACCAGCCGGTGGGGACTCTACCTCCGTTTTGACCGTCGCCGCTGTTTCAGGCGGAGCTGTCACTGCATTGAACGTCACCGCTCCGGGTGCGTCCTACAGCAATGCTCAGAGCGTAGCCACGAGCACGTTATCTGGTTCTGGTTCCGGGTTGAGAGTTGACTTGCGCGTATCCGCTTACATGGTGCTGGCGAGTCATGGCGGTGTTCTGGTTCACAATCCGTATGAGGAGGCTGGTTCTGGAGATTATATTTGCGGGGTTGGAAACTATGTTGAGGGCGCATGGGCAAGTGGCAACGGCGGCGTGTACCAGCCGACCTACTGCACCGGGCCGACAAATGGGTACGGAGGTCCGGCATCAAACTTTGTGTGGGGCTCGGGCAGCGCGCCGGCCAGCATAGGTCTTAACGGCAATGGATCGTCCGAGAGTTATATAGGATTCGGTTTAACCGGAATGTTTGATGGCAACTATCCTTATTCCTACCATCCTGCATTGGGTGGCACAAATAACAACGTGAATCTATTCAGCAGCGGCCCAGCGTGGAACGGGGCTCAGAGCCGGATCTTTGGCTTCTATGGTCACTCAACCTGGGATGTGGGCTTGAGCAAGCCGCATTCCGGAACATTCGCGACCGGGAAGACGATCTTCAACCAACTGCCGAACCCAACGCCAACGCTCACGGCTCGAGGTGGAACAGGAACGACATCCTCCTCGTATGGGTTGGTTTGCAACGATGCCAACGGGGGAACCACTCTTCCTTCAACTCCCAGCGCAACTGTAAATGGGCCAGCCACCCTTGGAGCCTTGCTCACCATCGCGGTCGTCAACGGCGGTTCTGGATATGTTTCGGGGGATGTGGGGACTTCCTTTACGATTCACTCTCCAACCACCGGTTCCGGCGGAGTGGGAAAAATAACCTCCGTGAGTGGTGGAGCAGTTACAGGTGTTTCGCTCATCGCCCAGGGAGCAAACTATAACACCTTGCCATTTCCCGGAGGCGGCGCCAAAAATGTATTCACCACAAGCGGCGGGACTGGCTCAGGACTAACGGTCGCGGCATCCTCTTCATACATTCAAATTGCCTACCCGATCGAAGATGGGTGCAACTCCTGGACAGTGTTGATTAGAGATACCACTCACCAGCTCAAGACGGAACACAATGCAGCGGGAAGCATGAATCTGAGCGCTGACATCATCGATTTCGGCAATGGAACGATCCCATATTCCCCCGGATCACGCAACACCACTGGCGATGTCAGTGTGGCGGGGAAACTCACGGCGGGAGGGTCGCCGGTAGCCGTCACCGTTGCGAAGGGCTCGCTTTCGCTCGCTGCGTCACCCATATCGCCAGACTCCTGCCAGGCAGTGATAGCCGGCACGGTCAACAGCGCAAAAGCTGTTGGCGTCGTCAGCGCGGATGTGATTGCATTCACCCCCGACAAGAGCATCCATGCCGTTGCGGGCTACGCTTCGCGGGCCAGGGGAGGGCTGACCATCACGGCCTATCCCACGGCAGGTTTTGTGAACTTCGACGTTTGCAACGGAAGCAGATCTGCCATAACACCGGGCGCGGTAACGCTGAATTGGATCGTTTCGCGGTGAGGGAACAGCGGAAGACTCTGGCATGCAGACCTGATCGTGTGAAGTGACCTCACCGGCGCCGGCTGGCTGTTATGGAGCCGAGACGAAGCTCAGCGTGTCTGTAATCAGAGTTGTTCTCCTGGTGTTGGCGGCGTAGCCGTGGTCTTGCCCACTGACGCCTGAACGAAGGAAGAAAAATGAGAGACTGGCTGTCAGTCATGACCTTAGTGGTGTATGGCGATTACTTGCCGACGGCTCTGACGAATAGATAGCACTCTGAAGTAATACTCAAATGTGTTACTCAAGGGTTATATCGACATTTCAAGAGATTGACCCGGAAGCCCTTACGGCGAAAGACAATTTGGATGAGTATTCGATCGCATATTGATAGTGTGCAGGAGAATATTCGCGAGTAACCAATCAATTAAAGAGGCCCGTGTTGGTGCGCTCTATTACGGGCTCTGGAAGAAATAGCGAATTGTTGTACAAATGTCTCACATCTGTCTTGCATGACGCGAAATCGAATGGTACAGTTGGTCAATCTGACATCCAGGGGCGCATTTTAACGGCAGACGGCGAGTGCATCATCTCGCCTTCTGACGCGAGTCGATGCAGCGCAAAATCATTGGTCCTGCCATCATGGGACCGAGAGGAGCGAAGCTCGCCTCGAGATTCTCCCTGTTGAAAAGGCCATGTTCTTTTCAAGCCTGGATTCCCATTCGGATTGCACTCCAGCATTTCCAGCCAGAACATAGCACCCCGGTAAGTTCCATCAATAACTCTCTATCCATGGGAGACAAGAGTTTTATTGAAACCCTCCGCTGAAAACTGAAATTCCCTATGACAGTCCTCAAACCCCGGTCAAGAATGATTAGTGTCCGTCTCTCTGAAGACGAATATTGTGCGCTCCGGAAACTTTGTTCCGCAACCGGCGCGCGAAGCGTTTCTGACTTTACGCGTGATGCCATGCGCAGCCTTCTTACTGACCCGTCCCTGGAAGGCCCGCTCGGCAGTTATGTGAACGAATTTCGTACGCAAATCAGCAACCTAGATCAGAGAATCGAAGAGCTTGCCGCACGGGTTGCGCCACCAAGAACCGAGCCAGAAAGTTGAAATCCGCACAGACGTTTTCCACTCAGTAGCCGCGCTTTCGATGCGCGGCGGCAATCGCGTATTGCAATCCTCTTCCCAAGGCCTGTTTATGAAGAACCTGGTAATTGCCATCCTCATGGTCCTCGCTCCCTGTGCGGCATCCGCGCAGGATCAGTCGAATTCGACACGTGCCGGCGCCGGCGCAACCTCGCTCAACGAAGCTGCCAATCTTCCCGTCGAGCGCATTGGTCCCAACGATCTGATCGGCATCACCGTGTACGACTCGCCGGAGTTGACCCGCACCTTTCGCGTTGACTCGGATGGTGAAATTCGCCTGCCCATGCTTCGAAAACACATCAAAGCCGCCGGACTTTTTCCGGAAGAGCTCGAAAACTCGGTTCAAGCAGCCCTGGTCGACGGTCAGGTAATGGTGGATCCCATCGTCACGGTATCTGTGGTGGAGTATCGCAGCCGGCCGATCACCGTTGTCGGGGAAGTAAAGAACCCAATAACATTTCAGGCTACCGGCGTAGTAACCGTGCTTGACGCCATCTCTCAGGCTGGTGGGCTTGCAGAGGATGCTGGGTCAGAGATTCTGGTGAGCCGTCAAGAGTTGGCCGCGGACGGTAAATCGACAACCCTGACCCAGCGAATCCCTGCGCGCAGCCTCTTAAGCGCAGCGGATCCCTCCATGAATCCGGAGCTCAACGGCGGGGAAGTGATCCGGGTTCCGGAAGCCGGACGGGTTTATGTAGTCGGGAACGTAAAGAATCCCGGAGCGTTTCCCATCAAAGATGAATCCGGAACCACCGTCCTGAAGATGCTGGCTCTCTCGCAAGGGCTCAACGGCTATACCGCGCGTACAGCCTACATCTATCGCACTGAAGGCGGCAGCGGTGGAAAAAACGACATCCCCATCGAGTTGAAAAAAGTCATGCAACGCAAGTCGCCCGATGTTCCTCTCATGGCGAACGACATTCTATACATCCCTGAAGCCAGTGAACGCAAGGCGGCCATGACGGCTCTGGATCGCGGGCTCCTCATTGGTGTCGCCATGGGTACCACTCTTCTTTACCTCTATCACTAGGCGTGTGGCGTAAATCTATGTCCAAAGAAACATCAATGGCCGCTGAAATCTCAACGGATTTGTCCCAAAACAGGGCAACTCCACAACACTACATCCCCGCCTCAGTGTCTTCGGAAGTGGAGCCGGAAGCCCCACCCGTACCACTGTCGCACTACCTTTGGATTTTGCGTCGGCATCTGTGGAAGATGGTCGTCTTTGTGGCGGCGTGCATGCTGGTGACCTTTATCGTTTCAGCGCGGCTGAAGCCGGTCTATGAGGCTACGACAACCATAGATATTGACTTGCAGGCGCCATCGGCAGTCGTTGGCCAAGGCTCGGTAACGCCCGTTGATACCTTCGACCCGGATGTTTTCTTCGCTACGCAGGTCAAGCTGATTCAATCCGACTCTGTGCTGCGGCCGGTAGCGGAACAGTTTCATTTACTCGGCGGAGAAGCGGGTCATGAGGGCGCGAACGCGCCCGGAGTCCATGCCTTGGCAGACGCACCAGTGTCGCTGGGCGGCCTGAGGGTGAGCCGTCCGGCAAACACTTATCTGCTGCTCATCAGCTATCGTTCTCCCGATCCGCGCGTCGCCGCGGAGATTGCCAATGCGGTTGCCAACTCATATCTTGCCGATACCTATAATCTCCGCATTCGTTCATCGGCCAGCTTGTCTTCCTTTATGGAAGAGCAGTTGGGCGAACTCAAGGCGAAGATGGAACGTTCAGACCTTGCCCTGGCGCAGTTTGAAAAGGAAATGGATGTCATCAACCCGGATGAGAAAACAGATATTCTTTCCGCGCGCCTATTGCAGCTGAACACTGAATACACGACTGCTCAGGCCGATAGGGTCACCAAGGAAGCGGCCTGGAACGCCATGAAGTCCGGCTCGGTGGATGCTGCATTGATGTCATCTCAGGGCGATTCCCTGGCACGATTGAATGACACCTTGAATCAAGCTCGCCAGCGGTTGGCCGAAGTGAAGTCAACTTATGGTCAGAATCATCCGGAGTACCGTAAAGCCGCATCGGAAGTGGCCGAAGTGCAAAGCCAGTTCGATGCGATGTGGCGCAGCGTAAGCAACAAAATTGACTTGCAGTATCGTGAGAGCGTCAATCGCGAGCAGATGCTTGGGCAGGCGGTGGCGGAGTCGAAGTCTGAATGGGACCGAGTCAACGCCAGCTCCTTTCAATACCAGCAATTGAAGCAGGAAGCTGCCGCGGATAAGGCGCTCTACGACGAGCTGATCACGAAGATTCACGACGCTCAAATCAATGCGGGCTTCCAGAGCAGCGATATCCGGATCGCCGATCTTGCACGGCCTTCGACCGGACCCGTCTTTCCAGACACCAGGCTCGATATCACGCTGGCGTTTCTCTTCTCCGCGCTGCTCGCCATCGGGGCTGCGCTGCTGCACGACGCGCTTGATACAACCTTGCGTGATCCTGAAGAAGCGGGCCGTTATCTGGGTGCGGATGTGATCGGGATATTGCCTCTTGACCGTGCAGGATCGCACATTGCAAAGCCATCCGATGCCATCTCGAAACCAACTCTTGCCGCGCTGGCGGGCCAGGAAGCTAACGGAAACGGCAAGCGCCGCAAGGGATACTATCGTTCGATTTCAGGGTTTGAAGAGGCGGTGCGCACGATTCGCAATACAATTCTCCTCTCCGACTTCGATCAGCGTCTGCACTCCATCGCGCTCACCAGCGCCGAGCCCGGTGAAGGGAAGACAACTCTGGCGATCCACCTCGCGATTGCCAACGCTGCCCGCGGCAAATCAACGCTGCTTGTCGACAGCGATCTGAGACGCCCCAGCGTTCACTCCAGGTTTGGCTTGAATCCGCGAGAGGGGCTCTCCAATGTTCTAAACGGCGAATTGCCCTGGCAGGAAGTCGTGATTCCAATAGAGGGCCGGCAGAATCTGAGCGTCCTTCCTTCCGGACCCGGCTCTCACCGCGCTGCCGATCTGATTGGCCCCAGGCTCTCAGAGCTTTTGAACGAATGGGCCAAGGAATACGATCTCGTAATTCTTGACTCGCCACCGCTGCTGGGCTTTGCGGAATGCCTGCAGATGGCCACCGCAGCGGATGGCGTACTGATCATCACCCGGGCCGGAGAAACCAGGCGCAAGTCCGTTGCCGCGGTGGTCTCCACACTCCAGCGAGTCCGAGCCAACCTGATCGGCGTTGTGCTCAACCAGGTTACCCATACAACGTCCGAAGACGGCTATTCCTACTACGGATACCATCCTTACCAGCACTATCAGAAGCCGGAGTAATCAGACGCCGTGACCCCCCATTGCGAATTCGAAACATCAGCCGCCGTTCAATGTGTCCATATTCTTGGCTCGCGCGTCCACCTCCTGACGGCCGCCGGCACCGTGGATCGGATCGAGAGCTGGATTGAAAGACGGGACGGCGGCTGCCGAAGAGTCGTTGTAACCGGATTTCATGGACTCTGGGAAGCGTATAAGAATCCGCGATTACAACAGATGCTGAACAGCGCCGAACTCTGGGTTCCGGATGGCATTGCACCGATCTGGGTGGCGCGTCTCCGCGGTCATCGCGGCGCAGAGCGCGCTCCGGGCGCTGACATCATGCGCGAGTTTTTCCGCCGCGCCAATCAGAAGAAATATCGCAGCTACTTCTACGGCGATACGGAATCCACCCTGTCCGCGCTGCAAGGAGCGTTAACGCGCCATTACCCCAGCCATCAGATTGTCGGCACATTCTCCCCGCCATTTCGATCGCTCACAGCGGAGGAGGACAGGGAAGTCATCGAGCGCATTCATGCGGCTCGCCCCGACGTGCTCTGGGTTGGGCTCGGAATGCCAAAGCAGGACATCTGGATTCACGAACACCTCGATCGGCTCAATGTTCCGGTTGTGATCGGCGTCGGAGCTGCATTCGCCTTCGTCGCAGGTACTGTGCCGCGCTGTCCGGAATGGGTTGGCCGTATGGGTTTTGAATGGGCTTACCGCTTTTTGAAGGAGCCCAGGAAACTTTGGCGGCGGGATCTGCTGGACGGCCCGCGTTTCCTTTTCCACGCAGGTCTGGAATTCCTTCACAGCGAGAACCGGGATTGATGCCGAATTCACTACCCCAAAGTGAGACACGGGCCGCCGATATGCCCACTCCTGCGACTCCGCCAATCAGGGCAAAGCGCCCCGGAATCATTGCGCGCATGCTCCACGGAACAGGTGCCGGCGCCGTCGCTTATGGTTTGGGAATCGCGAGCAACCTGCTCCTGCTCCCGCTGTATCTGCGCTTTTGGTCGGTTGCCGTCTACGGAGAGTGGATGGCGCTTTATTCGGTGGTGAATTACATAGGCAGCCTCGATTTTGGCGTTACGGCCGCCGCGGTTAATGCCGCTACCATGGCATACGCCGGCAATGACTGGCCGGCTTTCAAGCGCATACAAGGAACCGCGTGGGCTGCCTCTCTCGCCATTGCAGGATTTGGCGCCGCGGTGGTGGCCTTATTGTCCCTGTTCTACTTCCATGTGGACCGGTGGCTGGGCTTGACGGTAATGGGTCATGCTGAAACCCGCCTCGTGTTCTGCGGCCTGGCCATTTCACTCCTGGCCGGCATCCCGGGCCGCCAGTTGATTGCGGTCTATACCGCTACCGGGCAATTCGCAAAGTACCAATGGCTCTATAACGCGTTCGCCTTGTTTACCTTCATAGCTTCGGCACTGGCATTGAGCATGGGAGCCGGCCCGGCATCGCTTGCCGCGGTGACCGCTGCAACGACGCTTTCCACCATCGGCTTTTCGTTGTGGTTGCTTCATCGGCGGGGAGCACATTTGTATCCGCGCTTACGCGACGCGGAATGGCACATGGCCCGTTCCCTGGCCGCGCCCACCGGGCAGTTTGGGATTTCAATGTTGGCCAATGTGCTCGCTGTGCAAGGTCCGGTCGTCGTCTTGAGCCGCATGCTGGGCGGGCCTGCGGTTGCGCTCTTCACCACCACCCGCACGGTCGCCAATGTGGTCAGGGGAACGATCATTCTGCTGCGCGCTCCCTTGCGTCCTGAATTCAGCGCGGCCTCGGCACAGGACAGCAAGAGCTCGCTGCGCAGGCTCTTTCGAATCGCGGTCAGTATGGATACCATCATCGCCGTCAGCCTTTCGGCGATCCTCTGGTCGGGAGGAAACTGGCTCATCGGCTTCTGGTCGCGCGGCCGCATTCACCCCGACCCGAGGCTGCTTCATCTGCTCCTGATTGTCGTCGTGCTCGAAGGCTTTTTGCAGATATTGTCGCTTGCCGGGTGGGCAACGAACCGGATCAAGGCTGTGTCGTTGGGACAACTCGCCACCGCGGTCGCCACAATCATTTTTGCTATTGCGCTGGTCAGACGGTTTGGTTCCTCAGCCGTTCCTCTCGGAGCGATCATTCCTCTCATCGCAATCATGACGCCGCTGGCAGTGAGAAATGCCTGCGCTGCGGCGCATCTTCCCGTGCGATTTGTTGCCGGCCGCCTGCTGTTGCCGTTTCTGGCTGTTTTCGCATTCTCGGTACTTCTGCCCTCATGGCTCGCAAGATTCTTGCTCATTCCGGCCTGGATCTCTGCCGTTTTCTCAGCCTTGGCGGTTTGTCTTATCACCCTATTCGCCGCAGGCGCCGTGTTTCTCGACCGCGACGATCGCGGGGAGTTGCGTGCTCGTTTCGTCGCGCAATTCTCCAGAAAACATTCTGACGATTCTCCGCCCAGCGCATTGCGGGAAACCGCTGTAACTCCTTTGCAGCGTTGTGCCGGACAAGATAGGCCAGTGTAGGGCTCATCACGGCTATGGTAAACCTGCTTCTGTTCATGAAACGTTTGTCCCGCATTCCTCGCCGAGTTGTGCGCGAGTCCATTATGCTCGGCGATCTGCTCTGGTTCTCGCTGATCAATAGGTTCGGCCGTTCTCCGGTGACTCAGCCCGGTGGTCCCACAGTATCGTTGACCACATTCGGCAAGCGAAGTCAGAAGGTTCATCTCGCCATCGAGTCGATTGCCAGGGGTACCAGTCGCCCATCAAGGTTGATATTGTGGATCGACGATGTGGCTCTATTTGAGGCTCTTCCGCCAGCCATTCGGCGTCTCCAGAAACGTGGGCTTGAAGTCAGGCTCTGCAGGAACTATGGGCCGCACGCCAAGTATTATCCCTATGTCGAATCGCAGGAAGTATTCGATAACCCCCTCGTTACCGCTGACGACGATCTGCTGTATCCCCGCTACTGGCTGGAAAAACTCGTCCGTGCCAACAAACAGTACCCGGAGACCGTGAATTGTTTCTGGGCTCATGTCGTAGGCCTAGGGGACGATGGCTTCAGGAAATACGCGCAATGGAAGCAGTGCAACTCAACTTGCCCAAGCCATTCTAACCTCGCGCTTGGCGTCATGGGCGTTTTATATCCTCCCTCATTCCTGCTGGTGCTGAAGCGTGCGGGAGCGGCATTTGAAGCCTGTTGCCCAAAAGCAGACGACCTCTGGCTTCATGTGCAGGCTCTTCGATCCGGACATAAGGTTCGACAGGTTCTATCGCGCTTGCCCTATTACTCGTTTCATCCGATACCGCAAGCTCACAAGATAGAACTCTCTTATGAGAATGTGACTTACGGAGACGGCAACGACCGGCAGATAGCGATTACATACAGCCGGGCGGATTTGGAAATGCTTCGTGCGGAATGCACCGCTGCTGGCGGAGATTGATACGAAAGGCAGGCTGAATGACGACCATGCTTCAGGAACTAAGCGCGCCCACTGGCGAAATAAGAGTCCCGTCCAGTTTGGACTTTATCGCTCCAACCTTTGTTGACGGCTTGATCAGGGTAGGCAAGGCAAATGACGGCGGTTATGTGGTCCCGGAGTGGTTGATTACGGAAGCAGATTGTCTTGTCTCGCTTGGCATATCTGAAGACTGGTCCTTCGACCAGCACTTCAAGAAGCTCAATCCTCAGATTCGAATTCATGCATATGACCATACGCTTTCAAAAAGAGAGATCTCAAAGAGCGTGGCGGTGGCGCTTCTGAAAACCTGCATGGGCATGTCGTCTCTGAAGAAAGTGAACCAGAGAGCGACGCTGTTGAGGTCGTACAAAGCGTTTTTTTCTGGATCGGTGAAGCATTTTGAAGAGCGTGTTCACAGCCGTGCCGATCGCCCGAATGATGCGACCCTGGAAAAAGTCTTTGAGCGCACCCAGTCTGGAAGAATCTTTCTGAAGGTCGACATTGAAGGCAGCGAATACAGGATCATCGACGGGATCGTGTGTCTTGCCGACAGGATCGTCGGTGTCGCCATTGAGTTTCACGACACAGACCCGCTGCGCCCTGTGTTTGTTTCCTCGATCAGAAAGTTACAGGAACGTTTTGAGATTGTGCATTTTCACGCCAACAATTTTGCGGGCGTCGCAAAAGACGGATTTCCCGAAGTTGTAGAACTGACATTGATTGAGAAATCGAGATGTCCGGCGGGAGAAAAAAGGACCACTTTTCCGATTCCTCAGCTTGACTCCCCCTGTAATCCGTGTTCGCCGGACTACAGCGGAAGATTCGTTCTTGGCTATTCCAGCCGGACTGCGCACGAAGCGGATAGTCAACTTCCAGGTATCAGTTGTGATTCTGCATTTCGGGAATCGTCTAAAGGCTTCTAGCCGTCGCAATCGGAATGCTTGCATGTCCCGTCCTGCGGGGGAGCCAACCATGTCCAACGCCCTTCTTATGTCTGATGGTTCCACTTCCTTGAGACTTCGTCCAAAAGTTGTTATCGGTCATCCGCGCATGGGCCGTGGCGGGTCAGAAGCGCGCGTAATGTGGTTGATCGAGGCACTGAAGCAGGATTTTGAATTAACAGTAGTAACTACCGGAGGATGGGATTTGGCGGCGTTGAACGCGTACTACGGGACGCGTGTCGGGGATAAAGAAGTGAAAGTTCGCATTGCCCCGGTCCCATTCGTGTTGCGCAACCTGAGCGCCGCGGCTTTGCGCGGGGCGTGTTTTCAGCGTTTCGCGCGCCAGATCGCCGCCGAATACGATGTGCGCATCAGCGCTTATAATCCCACGGACTGGGGCTTGCCCGCGGTTCACTTCATAGCCGATTTCAGTTGGCATCAGGAGATTCGGGAGCGGATTCATCCACGATCCCCAGGATTTATCTATAGGGATACGGTGTTGCGCAGGCTCTATCTGAAAACTGCATCCGCATTCGGAATGCCCTCCGAGCGGGATGTGCTTCACGACGATCGTGTTATTAGCAACTCCCAGTGGAGCGCCGCCCTGCTCAAGCAGTTTTGTGGAGTGGAATGCGCGGCAGTCGTATATCCGCCCGTATGGACTGGGTTCCCGGAGATCGCGTGGGAGCAGAAAGAGGCGGCGTTTGCAATGATTGGACGTATCGCGCCGGAGAAACAGGTCGAGCGTGCAATCGCTATCCTTGAAGCTGTGCGGAAGCGCGGCCACGCGATTCGGCTCCACCTCTGTGGACAGATTGAAAACGACCTTTACGGAAAGCGCATAGCGCGCCTCTGCCGGGAACACGCTGGGTGGATCGTTGCTGAGGGGCGGGTGAGCGGTGCAAGGAAAGCCGAGATTCTCGCCAATTGTCGTTTCGGCATCCAAACAAGCGCCGCTGAGGCCTTTGGTATCGCGGTCGCGGAAATGGTCAAAGCGGGCGCCATCGTTTTTGCTTCAAACGACGGCGGACAAACCGAAGTCATTCATCATTTTGGCCTTCTTTTTAAAGATGTGGACGAAGCAACGGACAAGATTGACGCCGTCCTCTCCAGTCCTGAGAAGCAACGTGTCACACAAGCGCATCTGGCTGAGCGCGCACAGATGTTCAGCTCCGGCAAGTTTATGGAGGACGCGAGCTCGCAGATCAAGTTGGCGTCACGCAAAACCTCTCTGACTGCGAGTGCTCGCCGCCGTCCGAAGGTCGTCATCGGCCACCCAAGGCTGCAATTCGGTGGCTCTGAATCCACTGTGATGTGGCTGATCGAAGCGCTGAAGCGGGACTTCGATGTAACCGTCATGACCACCGGAGGCTGGGATCTGGCAGCTCTGAACGCCTTCTACGGGACTCAGGTTGACAAAGACGAGGTCAAAGTTCGAATCGCGCCTGTTCCGTCACTGATGCGCGACCAGAGCGCGGCAGCTTTGCGGGGCGCATGTTTTCAGCGCTTCGCACGTCAGATCGCGGCCGAATACGATGTGCGCATCAGTGCTTACAATCCCACCGACTGGGGCATGCCAGCGATTCATTTTATCGCCGATTTCAGTTGGCATCAGGAAATTCGGGAGCGGATTCACCCACCATCTCCAGGTTTTATCTACAGGGATACGATGTTGCGCAGGCTCTATCTGCAAATTGCATCCGCTTACGCAAAACCCTCCGGGCGGGATCTGCTTCGAGACGATCTGGTGATTGCCAACTCCAACTGGACCGCGGACCTCATACGGCAGGTTGGAGGCGCAAATTCCGTGGCAGTTGTGTACCCCCCCGTCTGGGCAGAATTTCCCCATGTTCCCTGGGACCAAAAGGAACAGGCTTTTGCGATGATCGGCCGCATTACTTCGGAGAAGCAGGTGGAGCGCGCAATCGCTATCCTTGAAGCTGTGCGGAAGCGCGGTCACGCCATCCGGTTTCACCTTTGCGGACAGATTGAGAACGACCTTTATGGAAAGCGCATCGCGCGCCTTTGCCGGGAACACGCTGGCTGGATCGTTGCTGAAGGACGGGTGAGCGGTGCAAGGAAAGCCGAGATTCTCGCCAATTGTCGTTTCGGCATCCAAACGAGCACCGCTGAGGCCTTTGGTATCGCGGTCGCGGAAATGGTCAAAGCGGGCGCCATCGTTTTTGCCTCAAACGACGGCGGGCAAACCGAGGTCCTCAGCGATCCTGACCTCTTATTTGCAGGCGTCGACGACGCTGTGGACAAGATAAGCGCCGCCCTGTCGAGCCCGGAAAAAGAGCGCGCTCTGCGCGCTCACCTGGCGCGCCGCTCCAGGATGTTTGGCGCCGGAGAGTTTATGGAGGCGAGCGTGGCAGCCATTGTCTCAGCGCTGCCAGGGAGCCAGTGCGAATCCGGTGAAGAAGCTGCTCTCGAGTTCGAACACGTATATCCTGGCAGTCGCGCCGCGGTGAATCGATGAGGATTGCTTTTGTCTGTCTCTACGAGGCCTATCCCCCCGCTTCTGGCGCGGCATATGTGACCTTCAATTGCGCTCGGTTAACGCCGTGCACCTCTCTTCTGGTGCAATTTTCTGAAAAGGCAGCAACCGAGAGCGTTGCAAATCTCACCATTGTCAGTTTGCGGCAACACGCTTCATCGCGCTTGGGCAAGCTTGTCAACATGCCGCGGGCCATCGCGCAGATAAGGCGGGAAGTCTCACGATTCAAGCCCGATCATATTGTGCTGGAGGGAGCTTCCTGGGCAGTTTATCTTCTGCTGTTGGTATTTGTACTGCAAAGGACATTGCCCGGTGTCAAAGTTGTTTATCACGCCCACAACATTGAGTATCTTATCCGGCAGCAGCGGAGCAGCCGGATTGTCGCTTCTATTACACGCTGGGCCGAGAGACGAATCCTGAAGGCATGCGACCGGAGCTTTGCCGTCTCGCAGGAAGACCGCCATCGCATCTCGTCGCTCTACGGAGTTTTGCCCGGCCTGCTCCCAAATGGAGTTGATTGCAGCGCCTATTGTGCGACACCCGCCGAGATTCACGCCGTAAGAAGCAGGTATGGACTTACGGATGAATCGATTCTCTTCATGGGGCTCTATGCATATCCCCCCAATACAGAGGCGGTGCGGTTTCTAATGGAACAGGTGATGCCCGAGTTGCATTTGCAACGGCCCAATGTGCGTCTTGTGGTCACTGGCGGAGGGCCCCCGAATTCACAGCCATGGCTGATAAATACCGGCGTTATCTCTCGTGGTGACTTGAACACCATGCTCTGTGCGTGCCGAGTCGGAGTTGCGCCGATCTTCAAGGGGAGCGGAACCAGGCTGAAGATTCTGGAGTACATGGCCGCTGGACTGCCCGTCGTATCGACGAAAAAAGGGGCGGAGGGATTAGGCCTTGAAGGCGGCAGACATGTGCTTTACGCTGAAACCGCAGCTGAATTCCAGGTCGCTCTGTCTCGCCTTTTTTCTGATCCGTCGCTAACAAAAAGCCTGTCGTCTGAGGCCGCTGCATTGGTCAGATCCAAATTTGACTGGACGCCTCTCCTGCGCCAATTTGCGATCCAACTCGAGATCCAATGAGACAGCCCCTTCGACCTATATCAAATCGAACCGCATGGTGGAGGCATGTGCCTGCAGCCGCTCTCATTTTGTGGGTGTGTCTCTGGTGCAACCTAAATTCTGGATTTTGGAATATCGTTCCGCCGACCAGCGCTGATACCTGGCAGTTAATGGTTCGCGCAGGTCTCCCCTTCGCGGTACTTCCTGCGGCCTGCGTCGTTCTCCTCCGCCGCCGGAAACTCCATCTCTCCAAGACCGGCCCTTCGCGCTTTCTTCTGTACTACGGATTATTCGCCGCATTCTCGGCCATCTTCTCCCCGCAACCACTGTGGTCCCTTTATTGGTCCTTGAATTTTATCGCCACGATCCTCGTTGCATGGACGTTCGTCGATCGCTACGCCCCGCTCGAATTTGCCAGGCAGATGCTCCAGGTTACCTGGGTCGGCGCTTTCATAGTTGCGGCAATTATTGCGCGCCAGGCGAGTGGCGTCATATTCGGTCACGCGACAACCGCCTATGGCGCAGTCTATCAAGCCACGGAGGGCCTTGCGCGCTCTTCGGGAGTGGCTCGGTGGGCGGCAGTTCCTGGCTTGGTTTGCCTCATTCGGGCTTACTACAGCCGTCGTGTCATTATCATCGCAACGTACCTTGGCCTTGCCGCCGTTGCCTTCTTTATCGTTTACCGGATGCAGTCGAGAGGAGCCGTCTTCGGTTGCGCCGCGGCGCTCCTTTTTGCCTTGCTCGTCTCGTCCCGAATGCGCCGCTATGCATTACCGTTTGCAATCCTGTCGATTGTCGTGATCCTTCTTCTGGATTCCCCCGCTACGCTGTCACAGCAGGTTACCGATTACCTTGAGAGAGGACAGACGAGGGATGAATTCCTCAGCATGACCGGACGAACCCGCGCTTACGAGCACGGCGTGACCGCCTTTGAGAATGCTCCGCTCTTCGGTTACGGGCAATGGGCGGATCGCGTAACCATTTATGAGCATGTCCACAATTCATACCTTTCAGCGCTCTTGAATTCCGGAATTGTTGGCGCAGTTCCGTATCTTCTGTCCTGGGTCGTCGGCTGGGTATTGTTTTTCAAGCTCCAAAAAAGACGCGCTCGGCTGAGCCCCATTGATCGTCTTTGTCTGGTTGAGGCCGGTACAGTCATGATGTTCTTTACCGTTCGCTCCATTCCTGAGACAACCTCGGCTGAATTCGGCGTCGATTTGCTGGTCATGGTCGCCATATATGTGTACCTGGAAGTACTTGCGGTTTCCATAACTCGCAACAAGTCAAGACGCCCTTCGCCGAGACTAGTCGATGCCGGCTCATTTGAAAAAGCATTTCCACTCGAACCGGTAGCCTGACCGGAATTCTTCCTGGCGGGAGTCAAAGCAATCCAAGCCGCTGAATTTATGTCACCTTCTTCCTTTTCTCTCTCTCAGAACGAAGCGGAAAGAGCCGCGGACAAGCCGCCAGCAAACTGCGGCCTGCTTGGACTACCTCGGCTGAAGGTACTGGTCAGCGCCTACGCGTGCAGCCCTTCCCGAGGCTCTGAATATGGAGTTGGATGGGGTTGGATCGAGGCCATATCGAAATATCACGACCTGTGGGTACTCGTTGGAGCGCATTGCAAGGATGAAGTCGAAGCTGAATTATTACTCCGGCCCGAGTTGAGAAGCAGGATTCGGTTTCACTACTTACCCAGAACGCGCTATCTATGGGCGGAGAAGTTTTGGCATCCAGCATATCTGCACACCTACAAGAATCAATGGCAGAGGGATGCGTATGAGGCTGGGAAGCGTCTTCATGAAAGAATCGGCTTTGATATCGTCCATCAGCTGACCTATGTCGGATTCCGAGTACCGGGTTTACTGTGGAAACTCGACGTGCCGTTTGTCTGGGGCCCAATCGGAGGCCTAGAGCAAACCACATGGGCGCTCTTGCCCGCGCTCGGAGTGCGCGGTTGCCTGCACTATGCGGCCAGAAACCTGTTGAACGACCTGCACCGGCGATTGAAAGAAGCACCCAAACGGGCGTTCGCCAGGGCCGATGGAGGAATCATTGCAGCCACCTCGGGAATCCAAAGAGAGATTCGACGCTTCTACGGGCATGATTCAGTTGTCATCAGCGAGATCGGGCTTCCGCCGGGAATGCGGGAAGCGCCGGCCTCCAGATCGCCATCCGAGCCGCTCGCTCTCCTTTGGTGTGGCAATCATCTGCCTGGAAAAGCGCTCCCGTTCTTGCTGGGAGCATTGCGGTTGCTTCCTTCCGGTCTGGATTGGAGGCTCGTAATCGTTGGCGCCGGACCATGCACAGCGAAGTGGCAGAGAATCGCGCAGGACTACGGAGTCGCCGACCGCTGCGATTGGCTCGGCCAGGTTCCCCGTCAAACCGTCCTCAAAAGAATGCAGACCGCACACGCGCTCATCATCACCAGCGTCCACGACCTTACCTCCACGGTCCTGGTAGAGGCCCTGGCGAATGGCCTGCCGGTCGTATGCCCTGACCACTGCGGATTCCAGGACGCGATCACGCCGGAATGTGGAATCAAGGTTCCTGCTGCTTCAAAGCTCCAAATCGTTAAAGGGCTCCGTGATGCAATTGTGCGTTTGAATGATGAACCCGTTCGATACCGCCTCGCTCAAGGCGCGCTCAACCGAAGCTGGTTTTACGAATGGGACCGGAAGGGTAGCTTGGCAAGCGAGATTTACTTTAAGAAAAGCCTCCGGCCCGAGATCGCGGCGAGGTAGGAACTGCATGCGCATGGTGCCGAGCAGATGAGTCCGAGACTGTCCATCATTCTTCCCGTCTACAATGGAATGCCCTACCTGCCGGATGCGGTGGAGAGCATTTTGCGCCAGACGTATGCTGACTTTACATTCATCATCGTGAACGACGGATCTACAGATGGCACAAAGGAATATCTCAGTTCCCTGAGCGACCCGAGAATTCTGCTTATCAACCAGGCAAATGAAGGCCTGGGCGCTTCTCTGAATACGGGGCTGCGGAAGTGCCAGACTGAATACGTGGCACGCATGGACGCAGATGATATCTCGATTCCGGATCGTTTCTTTTCTCAACTCGAGTATTTGGACGCCCATCCGGAAGTTGTAATGGTCGGCACGCAAATTGAATTCCTTATAGGAAAGGTGGCTCAGAAGGCCCTTGCAGCTCCCACCGGCCATGATGGAATTCGGGCCCGGTTGCTGAATGGGCGAGCGGGACTATGCCATCCGAGTCTCATGTTTCGCACCGAGGCAGCGATCGCCTGTGGTGGTTATCCCACAGGAATCATCGGTGAAGACATCGATTTTTGTCTCCGCATGTGTGAACAGGGGCGCGCTGCGAACCTCAATGACGTTCTTTTTCAATACCGGCTGCACGCTGCCCAACTCTGTCAGGCGCGCTCCAACGAACTCGTCAGCGTTAATCGGTACGCGGCTCATCTCTCCCATTGCCGCCGCAAAGGTCTGACCGAACCATCGCTCGAATCGTTCGTGCGGAATGCCTCCCTGATCGACCGTTGGCGTTGGTCGATTGAGGCTTGGGAACTCACGCACTACCGGACAGGAAGAATCCTGATCGCGAGCGGCAAGCCGGCTCGTGGTTTTCTTCGCCTGGCCCTGCTCGCTGTGTGCCGGCCGTTTTCAGTTGTTCGCCGAGTCGCACAAACGCTTGCAGCGTTACGCCCAGGTCACGCCGGCAACGATAAGCCGGCATCATCCTGACTGCGTAGTGTTTGTCAATTGTCGCCACCGGCTTCATTTTGCGCTGAGCCGCATGATTCCAATCCGAACGTGTTTTGAAACAAACGCTGTTACAGCCGACGCCGCAGTCTTTGTTTACACCTCGCAACTGCGCTTTGCTGATCCTGGAACACCACGAGGCGTCTCATCATTCGAAAACTCGCATCCACGCTGCCAAGCTCTCTGCAGGAGGAATTGCGGCGCTTCCGCTTTATGTTCCGGGCCCGAAACGGAAACTTCTCTCCCAAAGAGCCGGAAGCCGAGATTCTTGCCAGGTTTGTTTCTGCCGGAGACTGGGTGATTGACGTAGGCGCCAACGTCGGCCAGTACACGCTCCTGCTTTCGCGTCTGGTCGGTCCATCCGGCCGCGTGCTGGCATTTGAACCAGTGACTGCAACGGCGGCGACGCTTGCCTCAATCTGCGCTCGACACGCAGCATGGCAAAATGTCTCGGTGCTGAATCTGGCTGCTTCTGACCAAACTGGAACGCTATCTTTTGAACTCCCCGTGGAGCAAGTTGGACTTCGCAACTACGAACGAGCTCACGCCAGCAAAAACGGGGCAACGCCTGTCTTTGGGATTTCAATCGACGCTCTGCGGATTCCGAACCGCGTGTCGCTCGCCAAAATCGATGCCGAGGGACATGAGATGCAGATCTTGAACGGCATGCAGAACACCATCGAGCGCGATCTTCCAGTATTGATCGTTGAGGACAACAACGGCAAGGTCCCGGACTTCCTGAACCGCCTTGGCTATTTGCCGGGAACAATTCGCAGCGAATCCCCCAATCTCATCTTCACGCCACCCAAAGCACACAACAGTTGAAACCACAGTGATGAAGCATTTCGCCACGCAAGCCATAGGCGCTTTCAAAACGATCGATCGCTGGATATCTCAATTGGCCTTAATCAGTTTGCCCTGGACAATCTTCCACGCGTCATCTCCCTCAAGGTCCTAACCCATGACGGCCGCAATGATCAGTTTCGTGCGATAGGAATCGAGACCTAGCTATGTATTCTGTCATTTTTCTCGCGTTCGCTTCGTTCGTCCTGTCGCTCTTCCTGACGCCGCTGGTCAGGAATCTTGCGCTGCGTGTTGGTTTGGTCGACCGGCCTGACGATCAACGAAAGACGCACAAAACGCCGGTTCCGCGTGTCGGCGGAATCGCCGTCATCGCCGCCACGGCGGGCGCATATGCGCTGCTGTTACTCGTCCGGCTGAGCGCCGGACACATCATTCGTTCTGGAGAACCCTTCGCGATCCGCCTCCTGCCGGCCGTTTTGGTCATCTTCGCCGTCGGGCTTGCCGACGACATTTTTGACCTTCGACCGTGGTACAAGCTCTCTGCGCAAATCCTTGCGGCAATTCTGGCATGGCAAGCCGGCATACGCCTTGATTCCATCGGCGGCCACCCATTTTCAATCGCGCTTAGTTTTTTCCTTACCCTCGTCTGGATTGTCGCTTGCTCAAACGCGGTCAATCTCATCGACGGCGTAGACGGACTGGCTACCGGTATAGGGCTGTTCGCCACCATCACCACCCTCATTGCAGGCCTGCTCCACAACAACATCGAACTCGTCTTCGCAACCGCGCCGCTGGCTGGAGCCCTGCTCGCCTTTCTCCGCTACAATTTCAATCCGGCATCCATTTTCCTCGGCGACTGCGGCAGCCTGACCCTGGGCTTCCTGCTCGGCTGTTACGGCATCGTGTGGTGCGAAAAGTCCAGCACATTACTCAGCATGACCGCGCCGCTGCTGGCGCTCTCCGTACCGCTGCTGGATGCCGCTCTGGCCGTGGTGCGGCGATTTCTCAGGAAACAGCCCATTTTCGGCGCAGACCGTTCTCATATCCACCACAAACTGCTCTCCAAAGGACTCACGCCGCGGCGCGTGGTGCTGGTTCTCTATGGGTGCTGCGCGCTGGCTGCGGCCGCATCCCTCATGCTGACCGCATTGCACCAGAAATATCAGGGGTTCATTATCGTGCTGGTTTCTCTGGTCGCCCTGCTTGGACTCCAGAATCTTGGCTACAGAGAGTTCAGCATAGCTGGAAAGCTGGCTTTCGACGGCTCCTTTCGCCGGCTTCTCAATGCGGAACTTGTCCTGATTGGGTTCGAACAGGAACTCTCAGATGCTGCCACGCTCGAGCAATCCTGGGAAGTGCTTTGCCGTACAGGTCCCCAATTCGGATTTACCGGGTCCGAGCTCAAACTCGACGGAGTAGTGTGCCGCGGAGAGCCCGGCGGAGGCTGGCGGGTGCGTATCGAGTTCCCCGGACACGGTTATATCAATCTCAACCGCAAGCCCGGAATCACAGACCGCGGGGCAGCGGCGGTGCTCTTCATTGACCGCACCTCCCGCGTTGTCACCAGCAAGCTGAAAGACATGGAATCAGTCGCGCCGGAGTCGCAGATTTATGCAAATGCCGACTAAGCCGCAGCTGCAACTCTCCTGGTGCGTTTTTGTCGGCTTGATTGCGCTGGCATCGTGGCTGCCCGGCGCCAGCCTGCATAAACCGCTCCTCGGCCTGTACATCGACAGCGGCTGGGCACACTTTTTGGCATTTGCAATCGCCGCCTTCATCCCGTTGCTTGCCTGGAGGCGCCGGACAGCACTCACCCTTGTTCTCGGAATTGCCATCCTGTCAGTTAGCCTGCAGGTCATGCGAGGGTTGACGGCGACCCGAGCCATCGATTCTTACGCCATCGTCATCAATGTGCTCGGAATCGCGGCAGGCATTCTCTTTGGCCTGAATATCGGTGCCCTCCGCGACCCCGAAAAGCCGCACCTCAATTGAATCGCCGATCGTTCGCATTCCAGCCATGCTCAGCCGGATTGCGCCCGCTCGCGGTCAGTCCTCAATCCAATTGGCAGGCGTAAGCCGGCGATTTCAGTTCGGGATACGCCACGGTCTTGCTCAAAACCTCAATATCGCGGAGATCGACCTCCAGCGAAAAATATTGCTGGATGCCTGAAAGGGCAAGAATCACCCTGCAATCACGGCGCAGCTCGGTGACGATTCCTTCCACTCCTTCAAAAATTCCACGGCAGACAAGTACGTGTGTCCCCGCGGTGATTCGGGGATGGGGTCTGAGGACGCACCCACTGTCGAGAGATTGCCGGATCCTGTCGATCTCAGCGCAATCCACGGTCTCAGTCCCATAGCCGCTCAGCAGCTTCAACGTGCCCGGGATGGAGACCACGGAAAGCCGGGTCGCAGGCGTGAAGCGCACAAAAATATATCCAGGGAAAAGCGGCCGCTCCAGAGTTACGGCGCGATCCGTCCATCGCGAACGCTCCCTGTAGATAGGCAGGTAGTTTTCCAAGCAACGCACTGCAAGATGCTGTGCGACCTTTTTTTCATGATTTGCACACACGTGCAATACATGCCATGGCTCATTCGTCATTGCGGCCTCTTGAAGGGGCTTGCATTTATAAGGATCTGGGGCATCTCTTCCAACCCCAGTTTGGATTCCCAGCAAGGCGCAGAATTGCTGTATTTCTCTGGAGTTGAAGAAGAAGTGTTATCGCTATCGCCCAGAATTGCACAAGCTGCACTCGATGCGCAACCTGTATATAAGGCGCCATTAATTGTGCACGATCCGCGCTCCCGCAAGTCACGGCAGATTCGGCGCTTCGGTAACCAAACTGTTGGTTAGATATCGTTACCAACAGGGGACCAACCAATGACCCAGTGGTAACTCATTTACAGCACGAATGTTGCGTGCATCGTACGCATGTTCATATCCAATGCCCGCTATCGTACAGTCCTGGCCGCTCTTTGTTTCGCGACTCCACTTAGCCGCGAATTTCTGTCGCGGTTCGCAGGCGCAGGACTAATTCTGACCCGGCTTTGCACTGGCCCGCGGCAGCGTACGAAGTCAGCAAAGAATACGATTGTGATTCTCCGCAGCTCTCAGCTTTTTTAGTGCAGCATTCCCGTTGCGGCCCCCGCGGTGTGAGCCGCAATGCCCGATGCCGGCGGAAACCACCACCGGCGCGATTTGTGCTTTTTCAGCCAGTAACTGAGACCGGCTCCGTAAGACACCAGCGCCAGGTCGACGGTGAGTTGTCCGGCTTGCGACGAGGGCATCAGCGGGTTGCTTTCCCTGCATTGATGGCTGCCGATGCAGCGTTGCGTCAACTCCTCATCGAGGATTGCCATCCCCAGATGCAGGCCGTTGACCATGAGAAACGTCCCGTCCACGATGCGCGGATTGACGGCCGGGCGTGAGGGACTGAAGACGGCCCCAGATGAAAACCCGGGCATCATGCGCGAGGAGACCCCGATCGGGGACCCTTCCGCAGTCAGCGCCAGTTGAGGTTGCGGTGCTTGCGGGATTAGGTCAGGCGAATTTGAAACCTGCTGTGCCGCGCAAGACCATCCGCCCAGGGCGAGCGCCAGCCCGAGTGCCGCGCCGAGTGGCGTGCTCATGCTGTCCTCCAACCGCCCCGCATGCGAGGCTGAAGAGGTCATCGGCACAACAAGAGCCGAAGTTGAACTCATCGTATTTGAAATAGTTCATCTGTTTGCGGCGGCAGATTCACCAGGAACGGCGGACTCTCAACTTGTCGGGGAAGTGGAAATGAAATTCAAAATGAGCGCATCGTCTGGCGTGGAGACTCGCGTGAAGGTCCTGCCGGGGCGCAACGCGGGCAACAGTCTCCGTAACGCTCCTGTCGTCGTGGGCGCATGTTTGTTTCTGTTGCTTCTCTTTACCACTTCCACGGTCTTCGTCAAAGAAGCGTGGGCCCTTCAGTCCTTCCAGATTGGAGTTTATGCGCTCCTTGCCGTGTATCTGCTCTGGAATAATCGTTGGGGAATGGAACTCACGGCCGGAGGCCTGGCGTCGTGGTTTGTCTACGCGATTCCGCTTTGGGGCCTGCTGCAGATGGTTGCGCGCACCACTGTTTCCAGCTTTGAAACACGCCAGGAGACGCTGAAATGGGGTGCGCTGGCCGGTGTGTTCTTTCTTAGCCAGGCAGTTACCCGCTCCAGGGTGGCCAGGCGCAACTTCCTGAGTATGGTTCTTTGCGTCGCCACATGCATGGCCGTGCTTTGCCTCACCCAGCTATTTACCTCCCAGGGCCGCGTGCTATGGATATTCGCTACCGGATTTCCGGATGTTTACGCAACCTTCCCGAACCACAACAACTACGCGCAGTTTGTGGAATTGGCTCTGCCTATAGCCCTCTGGAGGGCGCTCCGCGAAGGCTTCAAATCCTGGTGGTATGCGCTGGCCGGCGGAGTCCTGTACGCCTCTGTGATTGGTTCCGCCTCCCGCGCGGGCGCGGTGCTTTGCACGGCGGAGTTCATCGGCGTCCTGGTTATCGTGTTGATGAAAATGCGGGCTCCCGAAACCGGTCGTGATGCACGCCCCACGCTTGCGATATTTGTGGCCGTTCCCATCCTCGCCGCAGTCTTTACCATTGCCGTGGGATGGCAGAACGTCTGGCAGCGCCTGCAAACCCATGATCCCTTTTCCGGACGCCGGCAATTTCTCGTGGCCGCCATACACATGGCCGAACACAAGCCTCTCACTGGTTTCGGCCTGGGGACTTTTCCAGAGGTCTACCAGCAATTTGCGATTCAGGACTTCCCGTTTTATGCCAATCATGCCCACAACGACTGGGCTGAGTTTGCTGCTGACGGCGGCGTTCCATTCCTGCTCCTGGTGCTGGTTCCTTTTGCCGTCGCCATTCCCACCGCGATCCGGCATCCATGGGGGGTCGGTTTGATCGCGGTGATGGCGCATGCATGCGTCGACTACCCTTTTCCCCGTTCCGCAGTTTCGGGCTGGATGTTTGCGCTTCTGGGCGCGCTCTACATGGCACGCGCTGCCGACAAGAGTCTTAAGCGACCGGCAATCGTTCAGCAGATCCCCAGTCAGCCTGCGAAATAGGCCGCTGAATGATCCTTGCGCTGTGCCGGAGAATGGGAAACGCAAGGTCGAGTTAACACCTGAATGACATTTGTAAGACATTCAGTTGGCAAAGTTGGCATTAATAAATTCATGGTGACTATTGATTGTGTAATTGGTGACGTGTCAGGTTACTTTGCAGTTACTTATGTGGGACATTCTTGTCGCTCGAAAAAAACTCGATGTTATCAAATCGCTCCGAACCTCCTCCGAGCTTGCGGCCTTGTTGATGCAACAGAAACGCAATCGGCAGCAATCTACTGAATGGGTGCGAAGTAAGTATTTTTTTACTAACAATACGACATTAGGGCATTACAATCTGGACTAACCGCTATTGCAACTTCACATGTAAATCAAGTTGCGAGTGTCTTCTCATCTCGCAGCGATTTGACCCTGGCAAAAGGCGGCTCGCAGCCTTCAATTGGACCTTCAGGCTGCGAAATGAAACCTTCGGCGCAGGGAGATACGAATGTGTCAATGCAAGACGGGAGAATTCGAGCCATGCTGAATGCCAATCCGTTTTCATTCAGGTTTTTTGCAACCGCCTTTCTGGTGGCCATGATAGCCGCGTTCATCTCTCCCATGCAGGCGCAAGATGCCACCGGATCGTCTGCGCCGAAGGGCGGCTTCGTAGACGATTGGACGTACCACCACTTGCTCTTCTCCAATCCCGGCACCAGGGAAGACGCGGTCAAGAACGGGGAGCTCGACAAATGGCTCAAAGTCACCAGCGATCCCCGCTACCAGATGCAGCAGGCAAAGCGGCACATGGGCACGCCACCCGTGGTGGCGGCCACCGGTGCCTTTCGCAAATCCGAAAAGGACAACTTCTCCGATGGAATCAGAGAGCCTCTGATGGGCTGGAACTCTCTGAGGACCTCAAGCAAAGGCGTGAAAAAGGACTGGAGCCAGAGCCTGGGCAGCGTAAGCACCGCAGCAGCTTTGACCGTTGCGGTGGGGACGCTTAGCTCATCCTCCATCAGCGGTGGCTCGCAATTCACCATCGACGGCATGACCTTTGACGCCAGCGCCCCGACCGCGGCCAGCGAAACCGGAACCTTCACCGGCAACCCCACCAGCGGCCAGACGGCGACGATCAACGGAGTGGCTCTGACGGCCAGCGTCTCCACGAAAGCTACACGGACCGGAACCTTTTCGAGCTTGCCTCAAGCGAGCAGCACGATCACCGTGGTGAATGGCGCGACCCTGAGTCTGACGACCAACGCGACGGTGGCGAGCGCCATTGGAACGGTCGCAGCCTCTCCCACCTCGACCACGGCTCCTACCATCGCCATCACAAACGGAGTCAATGGGAACGTATTGACCCTGACGACCAATGCCACGGCCGCGCACGCGACGGGAACCATTACTGCATCTAGCGTCGGGCCGGCCTCCGGCCAGACCGTCAAAATCACAAACGGCCTGAATTCAAATACGCTGACCTTGACGGGCGGCAGCGGAGGAACGGGTACCATAACGGTCAGCGGCCGTCCCGGAAACTCCGATACCCTCACAATCGGCGCGACGGAATACACCTTTGCTTCCAACTGCGGTGGCACCGCCAACTGCATCGACCGCCCAGGAGGGGGGGGCACAACCAACCTCGAGTACGCTCAAAACATCGCTGCAGCAATTACAGCCACCAGTAGCTCGTGCGGCACTACAGTTCCTTGCTACGGCACAGGGACAACGGCAGTTCCTAACATTACCGCAACGGCTGCCACCAGTGGCGCTAGCGGTCAGGTTACGGTTACCAACTACTCCGGCGCAGCTCTAACCTGGAGTGTCGTTAACAACAGCGGCGTCTTTACCTTGAGCCCCGCTTCCGGTTCCTCGATTGCCGTGGGAACCACCAACACATGCACCGGCGCTACTACCGGCACCTTCCTCATCGACCCCGTCGACACCACAGGCGATACAGTTGCCGGCAATCTGAATTCTGCGATCAATGCCTGCGTCGGTACCTACTCAGGCGTGGGCGTAACCTCCACCGTGGCCAGCAACGTCGTGACTATTACCAACACCACGCTCGGTGCTTACCCCACCCTGACACTGGGCACAGGCGAGACCGCAACTCATTTCACTTGGAGTACTGTGACCGCCGGCGCCACCGGTACGAACGCGTGCACAAGCTCGACGACTGGCACCTTTGCCACAGCCAGTAGCGCGACGAACCCGACCTACCAGGTAGCTTCGAACCTGGAAGCCGCCATCATGAGCACAAGCTGCCAGACTACCTACCCCGTTGGCGTTACCGCCAGCTATGCCTCTGGCAACACGTTTACGGTTACAAACCCCACACCGGGGCCCTTTCTCACGGTCAACGCAACGAACAACACCGGCATCTTCAGCTGGGCTACCGTGACCGGCGGCAATGCCGGCTCCAACAGCTGCACGAGTTCCACCGCCGGAACTTACGCGACGAGCAGCAGCACGACAACCCTGGCGGGCAACCTTGCCGCGGCGATCAATCTCTGCCCGGCAGCCGTCGGCGTCACTGCTTCCTCCAGCACCAAAACCGTGACGCTTACCGCCATTACAGCAGGCACCGCTGGAAACAGCATCGGTTTGACCCCCAGCACGGCCGGATTCTTTGCATGGGCCGGCGGCACACTAACGGGCGGGACCGGAACGAATACGGGTACGGACTTTGCCGTCGATGGCGTCTTGGCAGACGATGCCACCAACCTCGCCGCTGCAATTACGCGGAATATCAGTACAACGGTTCTTACCGCAACTTCAAGTGCCGGAGTTGTCACCGTGACCGCAGCAACGCCCGGGACAGGCGCCGACACCATCGCCACTACCGAGACTTTGAGCAATTTCGCATGGCAGGGCACAACCCTCGGCGCGGGCACGGCCGGAACGAACGGCACCACCTCGGGTACGGCATCGCCGCCAACCTTCGCGTACTGGACGGGCACAACCTACGATGCGGCCTCGGTAGTTGCCTCGAACATCACCACAGCCGTCAACGCCAACTCCACCGCGAGCGCGGTCATTACGGCCGCCGCGAATTCGCCGGCAAGCGGGGACGTGACCTTCACCGCTAAAACCGCTGGGGCCGCTGGGAACAGCTACTCCGCATCCGTCACGGATTTTTCAGCTCTTACCGGAGCCGTCAGCTTTGACGGTGGCGCAATTCCCACGGTCCAGCCCAATGCCTATCCCGCCAAGTATGGGGCAAGTCTGACTACCGCAAGCTGTGCCAACGACTTTGTCGTTTACCCGGCAGGGCAAGCGGGCGGAACGGGCGCCGCAAACATCATTGCCTACAATAATATCTATGTTGGCACCGGAGCCTGCGAAACCTCAAACCCCACAGTTTACTGGGCCTATAACGCGGGCACAGGTCACGCGGTCACCAATTCACCCATCATCTCCGCGGACGGCACCCAGGTTGCGTTCATGCAATCGAACGGCGCAAACGCAAGTCTGGTCCTGCTTAAATGGAAATCGGCTACCAGCTCCATCACTTCACCGGCAGCCATTACCAGCGAGACAACATCCACCTATAGAGCTTGCACCGCCCCGTGCATGGTCGTCATACCCCTCGAAGACGGCGACGACGACTCGATCTCAGCTCCTTTTTACGACTACGCCAGCGACGATGCGCTCTACGTTGGAGATGACAGCGGCCTGCTGCATCAGTTCAAAGGAGTTTTCTTTGGCACACCGGAGGAGACCGTCACCACCTCATGGCCGGTAACGCTCGACGCTGGGTATAAAATTTCGTCACCCATCTACGATCCCACCTCTGGATACGTCTTCGTGGGCGACCTGGATGGAACGCTCCATTCCGTGGGCACCGGGAACGCGGGAACAACTACTGGTGTTATCCACGGCACGGCGAATATCGGAGATGCCATTGCCGACGCGCCTCTGGTCGATAGCAACAAAGGAGCAGTTTTCGCATTTGTCACCACTAGCGGCTCGTACAGTGAGCCCGGGGCTAACGCGCTCTACGGTTTTTCCACCGCATTCACAGACCTGGTGGCCGTCGGGCAACCGGGAGCCCCTGGGGTCGTTCCACTCGGAACAGGAGGCACTGGATATTATCTGTACGCGGGAATGTTCGACAACGTCTGGTTTGAATCCTCAACTGACTCGGGAAACCTTTATGTAGCCGGAAACACAGGAGGCACAAATACGGGGGCGTTGTATAAGGTTGCCATCTCAGGCGGCTTCATGACAGGCGCCTGGTCCACTTACGATGCTGTGCTCACACCAACTGGCGCTCATCCGTATCCGTCTCCTCTCTCGGAATTCTGTAACGGCGCTTGCACTGCAAGTGCAACAGAAACGACCAGCGGCACCGACTACGTTTTCTTCAGCTTGAACCAGTCGGAGGTGGGCGGATGCACCTCCTCTGCCGGGCACGGCTGCATCTTGTCCTTTAACGTCACTAATCCGTCGGCGATCGCCATCTCCGGCACAGGCTTGAATGTCACAACCCCTGCTTCCCCCGGATGCTGGGCGACGGGCGGGATCGTGGTCGACAACGACGCCACTACGACAGGCGCCTCTCAAATCTATCTCGTGAATCTCGACGGCGCGGCTGCGGGCGGTCCGAACGGTTCGACCAGCAGCAATTGCGCTGCCGGCTCTGCGGTCACTATCGACGCTGTGCAGGCGCAGCAGTCAAACCCGTAGGGGAGGGAAGTTGAATAGAAAGCTCAATCTGGATATATCATGAGGTCATGATGAGTGAATCGGAGCAGGAACGGAAAAATCGAACTACGCCCGAGCAGAAGCCCACGGCCAAAAAGCCGTACCAGAAGCCCGAGGTGCGCCATGAGCGGGTCTTCGAGACTTTGGCTCTTTCCTGCGGCAAAGTGCAGGTAACTCAGGGATCGTGCCACTATAACCGCAAGGCCTCATAGATTGAACCGCGCATGAATCAAGAGACACAACGTCACTCCGTGTGTTGCGAGTTGACCTGCGATGTAGCTCGCATCTCCGGCGAGGTTCGCCTCCGGGTTGCCGGGGCCAGCATGTTGCCTGCGCTCTGGCCCGGCGATGTGGTCACCGTTCAGCACTGTGCCCCGTCCAAATTGCAGCCGGAACAGATTGCCTTATACCGGCGCGATGGAATGCTCACCGCGCATCGCATCAGGCACGTGTCCGGCGATTGGCTGATCCTGCGCGGAGACGCGCTGCCTTGCTTCGATCCTCCAGTGAATGCATCTGATGTCGTAGGACAGGTGATCGGCATTTCCCGCGCAGGCCGCGCCGTCCGGATTGAACTTGCATTCTGGCAGCGTGTCATGTCATTGATGTTGCGCCGCTCGGATCTCTTCACGCGTGTCACGCTCTATTTGAGCAGGCGCCTGCGCGGCTCCTGGAATTTGCATGCGTCCTGGGCGAACTCATCGCCAGTGACCATCGAAAAGTTAGAACGCACTTGAACACCGTCGCCGTCTTTTCCCGCCATATCTCCATCGCAAGAAAATCGGAATGGGAACTCCTGATCGAGGTGTCGCTTTGCCTGCAGCCATAAACAACAGACCGGAACTGGCGCTGCTGCTCACTATCGCCAGGGTCGATCTCGATCCGAGCCGGCAAACGGCCATGCAGAATCTGCTGGCCGGTCCGCTCGATTGGGAGTGTCTGCTTTCCATGGCTGTTCAACACGGCCTTGAGCCGCTTCTGTTCCTTCATCTCCATCGGATAGCCCCGCAATTCGCGCCCCAAGAATTCATGCAGGCCTTGCGGGCCGATTGCAAGACGATCGCCGCGCGCAATCTGATTCTTGCATCGAGACTAAAGTCTGTTTCTGCACATTTGCGCTCTCGAAAAATCGAACACATCGCATATAAAGGCCCGTTGCTGGCTGAAACTTATTTCGGGAATTGCGCCCTTCGCGTGTCTTACGATCTTGATATCCTTGTCCAGCCGTCGCAACTTGAGGCCGCTCGCGATGCGCTTGGCGAGATAGGCTTCAGCGACAAGAACGGCTTGAGTGCCGGTCAGCAGGCCATGTCATTCCGATTCGGTTTTGAGCATTCATTTACAGCGCCAGGAGGAGTTGACCTCGATCTCCATTGGCGCGTAGTTCAGAAATTCAAATCCAGCTCGCTGGACATGGAGGGAGTATGGCAGCGAGCAACCTCGGCTCATGCCTGGGGTTGCGAGATGCCCACCCTCTGCCCGGAAGACCTGCTGGTCGCTCTCTGTCTCCATGCCGGTCATCACGGGTGGATGCAATTGTCGCACCTTTGCGATATTGCTCAACTGTTCCAGGTTCACCTGCAGTTGGACTGGGATATTGTGCGCCGCCATCTGGGCGATTCAAATACCACCCGGATCGTCTACGTGAGCCTCCATCTTCTTGAAAAATACTGGCAGGCAAATATTCCCGGGGATTTGAAGGCCGCCATTCTTGCCGACCCGAACGTTGCTCGACTGGCGCGGCGCATTCAATCGGAAATATGGCCCTCGTCGAGGCCGGCGCTGACAACATCGAGTCTTCGTTGGCTATGGGATCGGTCCTCAGGCGTGGACCTTGCGGACCGCTTGCGCCTATTGACCGGAACCTTCTTCTGTCCAGCCATAGAGGATGTTGAGATGTTCAGGCTTCCCCGGATTCTGGCGACACTTTACCCAGGGCTCCGGGCTCTGCGCCTGGCCTTCAAATACTCTTTGTCCTGACCGTCTCAATCCGAACCGCAAATCTTCAGAGAGGCTTGAAAGAACGCTGCGAAATCGGTGTGGTTTTCCGGCTTCGATTTCTGGAGGCGAATGCGCCCAGGCAGATAGTCAGCGACTTGCCGGGGTCGAAGACTTGGTCGCCACAATCGTCCCGACGGCGATGCCGGCGGCAGCACCTATGATGATGACGCCGATGAGGGCCTTGGTATCGAATGACATTCCGGATGTGCCGCTGCTTTCTTCCTTATCGCTTGAGACATCAATTATGGCCGCAGCGCCAAGCGAGGGAGTGACGTTCGGGTCAAGCGTCCCGGAAATTGTAACAATCGCCCCTACCTCCCTCGCGAGTGATCGGCTCGCGGCCTCTTTACCCGACAGCTGATACACAACGCCGGTTGATTTCACGATTATGAAATAGGCGCCCTTTTCGATACCTAAAGTTCCGGTGACCGTGATCGAGTTTGGATTCGTGTTTGCGGTTCCGGACTGCATCATTGCAAATGACAGCGGGCGCCCTGGACCAACGCGCGCCAGGAGCAGGCCATTTTCGTTCGTCACTCGGAATTGCCCGGTCAGAGCCGCAATTTCCACCGTGTGCGCGCTGTCAAGTGAGGCCACGCCGTGGGAATTCGGCTCGCTCGGCGTTACGCGCAAGCCATTTGCCTCGATAACAAACGAGCCGGAAGGCGTCCACTCGCTTATCCCTTGCTGAAGAACAAGCCGATCTCGATAGAACGTGCCTCGCGAGTCCTGTGCGAGCTTGATCTCTACGCCCTTGTCCAGAAGTGATGCAGCCGATGCCTGCCCGGTCTCCACAACCGTTCCATCGAATAGCGTCGCGTCGCCATTGACTCTGTAGCCATCCACGCGCATATCTCCGCGGGCGCTTACAGTGCCGATCGCTGTCGTCCCGGCAGCAGCATAAGAGAACGTGCTGAGAACCATGAGGACTGCGGGAAGTTTTGACTTCATGACTCGGCCCTTCTAAGACAGTGATATTTATACTTATTTTACGCTCGGCGCACATGGAAGTACACGATCAAAATGATGATTTGCGATTCAAGTTCCTGATGAGTGAAGTGATAAATATCGATGTTATACATATGTCATACAGGGAGCCGAAAGATCTCATTAGACAAGGCCAAAATACAGCTGGCGCAATTGCCCACTAATCCCTCGTTGCCGGCGGCCAATAGCTCTGCCGCATAACCACCGACGCAAAACTGACTCAGGATGCTACCCTTTCGGGTATGTTGACCGCTATGCCCAGGTTCGCCCGATTTCTCGCAGTTGCTGTGCGCGCTCTCATCGTAGGTGCGTGCCTGCTGGGAATCTGGAATTCGTGGAAGATGGCCTATGCGGACTTACTCTTCCGGCAGGACACGGCAGAAGCGATTCGCTCGGCGATCCTCTTTGCGCCCGACAATTCGGCGTACTATATGCGCCTGGCCCAGTTGGACGAAGGCCATGCAATAGGGCTTCTCCGCTCTTCGCTCGCTCTGGACCATTACAACGCTCAGGCGGACATCGAATTGGGACTGCGCTTTGAGGCCGGCGGCGACCCCGGCCAGGCGGAGAATTTCCTGCTTCAGGCTGCCGCGATCGACCATACCTATCTACCTCGCTGGAGTCTGGCCAATTTCTATCTGCGCCGGGACAACATGCCCGCATTCTGGACCTGGGCTCGCAGTGCCGCGGAAATACCGGGCGACGATATCGGAGCGCTGTTTGAATTGTGCTGGCGGGTTTCGCCGGACCCCGATCGGATTGGGGCGATCATTCTGAATGACAATCCTCAACTGGTCCGCCAATATCTTGATTTTCTGCTTGGCAAGGGTCAACTGCAAGCCGCCGCCGGCGCCGCTTTGCGCCTGGTCCGCGACGAAGGCCCGGAGACGGATCGCGCGCTCATGTTTTCCGTGGTGAATCAGCTGGTCGGCGCCAACGACGCCACGGAAGCCAATGCACTTTGGCATCGGCTGATCCAGGATCATTGGGCGGTTGCCGATACAACCGTTCCCAATAACCCATCCTTCTCTCGCAACCCGCAGCCGGTCAGCTTCGACTGGGCGCTTTCATCCTACGATGGCCTTCATTCTTGGCCGGGACCGTACGGCCTGGAAACAGAATTCAGCGGAGTAGAACCGGAGAGTTGCACCATCGCAGAACAGACAGTAGCGCTTCAGCCGGGCAACTACACCCTGAAATTCTCTTATCACTCCAGCGGTATTGCTCCCGATACCGGGATCCGCTGGCAGATCGTCGACGCCAAATCGGATGCGGTTCTTGCCGAATCTTCCGACCTCTCCAGCGATACGCAGCGGCAGTTGCAACTGCCATTCTCTGTTACGCCGCAAAGCCCGCTGGTTCGTCTTCGCATGATTTACAAACGCAGCCTCGGAACAACGCGCATCGCCGGGACCTTGGTGATACCATCGATTGAGATTCAAAATTATTCCCAGGCATGACTTGTCCGAAATGTAGCAGTCAAAATATTCGCATATCACGCCACTCCCACTGGAACGATGTCTTCTATCGCATTCGAGGAGAGCAGCCGTATCGCTGCCGCAGTTGCCGGCATCGGTTTTACGCTTCCTTATCCGCGTTGCCGGCCTCTCGGCAGTCGGGCCATCACACCATCCCGATCATGAGTGCCTGGCGTCGAAAGCACATTTTGCGCCGGGTCATTATCCTCGCGATCTTCGCTACCTGTTTCTATATATTCTGGCTTTACCTGCGCTATATTACCACTGACCGGGTTCCGTCAAATGGCTCCGGGGCTACGCCCGCTTCGGTCATGAATTCCACTCGACAGGCAACCTGATTCCTCGCCACTCTGCGCCGATCTCATGAGCGATGCATCAAGAGAGGTGCTCTACGCGAGCATGATCTGGATCAGGTTGGACGGAGCAGTCCGCTGGCTTGTCTGCCAGGCGCTCGGGATTCCCGTTCGCGCTTCAGACTTGGCGCAATCTGAGCTCGATGGCCCGCGCATGCTTCCTTCCATGTAGGCCAGGCCCGGGCAGCGCGTGCAATAGGCAGCATGGCCGCACTGCGAACACGTGGGCAGGTCGCGTACCTGGATAGTGCGCAACTCCGTCAGCGCCTCGGAGCGCCACCAGATCTCGCGAAAAGTCTTCTCTCGCAGGCTTCCGCAAGGCATGGGGAACTGCACGCAGGGGAATACGTCGCCGTTCGGTGCAATATACGCCAGCGTATGGCCCGCACTGCAGCTGTAGCCGTCCAGCACGTTGTCGTCTACAGTCGAAACAGGAGCGCAATACTCGCCCACGTTCCCCACAAACTCTTCGGTGCGGAACACCTCTTCCAACTCCTTGGCTGAGATTCCAAGGTTCAGGATCGACCGGTCGCCATTGAGCATGGGCGTGATGGTTGGATCGATGACAAAAGCTACGTCCAATTCCTTCGCCAGTTGCTGCACAGCCTTGCCGCTGGTGACGTTTTGCTTCATCAGCACATTGGTGATGGAGACTTTTACGCCTTGCGCCTTGAGGTGCCGTATAGCCTCCAGCGAGCGGCGCAGCGATCCGGGCAACTTGGTGATCGCGTCGTGTATCTCGGGACGGTCCGAATAAATGCTGATCTGCACCTGCTCGATGCCGAGCTGCTTCAACCGCGCGGCTTCTTTGGCCCCGATCATCACCGCGTTGGTTTTCAGTTTCACATTGAATCGCAGTTCTCGCGCGTACTCCAGGATCTCAAAGCAATCGCGCCGCAGCAGCGGCTCTCCGCCGCTGATGCTCAAAAAGAACGTCCCGCACTCGGCCAGTTGACGGATCACATCCTTGATCTCGGCGGTGCTCATCTCGTCCTTGCCGTCGTGGTCAAGATAGCAATGAACGCAGCGCTCGTTGCAACGCCATGTAATGTCAAGATGGGCGCTCAGCGGAATGCCCTGCGCGGTCGCCTTTTGGTTCATCTCTTCAAGCAGGCTCATGGATTCCCCCTACTGCGAAACCGGTTTGTCTGAGACAACCAGTATGCCGTGTACCGCCAGTTCATCGACGAATTCCTTAGCGTCCGCTGAAGCCTGTTCTAAATCGACGTCGAATTCCGCGCACACCCTCTCTTCCACAATGCGCGACAGGGAAGTATTGCCGTCCGCAGCTTCCCAAATCACCGTGCCCGTCGGATTCAGCATGAAAATGGTGGAATCCACGGTGGACATGATGATGGTTTCATCGCCCAGTACGCGGGCTGCGATGGCGGTGCTCTTGGTCAAAAATAATTCGCTCGACGGCATCTCTCACCCAATCAATTCCCAGACACGCTGGTCGGGGTAAAACGAAAGCTGAAAAACCGGCACTGCGGCCACAAAAGCGCAGGCCGACTCAAACACCATGCGCACCAATTCCGTATCGTGCGCAAAAAAGAGAATATTCCTGAGCAGCCGGCGAACCGCCTGTGCCGGTTCGACGCGCATGATCCTGTTCTCTGGCGACTTCTCAAGCAGATATAGCGCGGCGATCGGGGCCGATACGTTCTTCCCCGGGGCGCCCAACTCGCCTGCAAAAGGGGTGCCGTAGGCCACGTAGCGTCCCGCCTCCCGGCTGATGTAAGAAGCCTCATCCGTAAGCAGTTCCACGTCGCATGGCGCCAGCCGCGCTATCGTGGTTTTTCCGGCTTCAGATAAACCGGAGAAAAGAAATGCCTTGCCGTTGCGTACCGCGCTGGAAGCATGCAGCAGAAAGCCTCCCGTACGAGCCAGCAGAATCGTGTGCGCGATGCGCAACACAGAATCGACCGAATACGGGTTAGCCGACTGGCTGATCTCTCCCTCACAGTTTTCGGGACTCCATCTGGCCCGGAAATCGCCGCGTTCCATCCGCCATTCGCCATTCTCAAACCACACTTCTGCATCGCTTTCGGGATCGAATGTTTCGGGGGGAACCAGGTCCACGCGGAAGGTGAAGCCGGGTCTCACCTCGGACTTCACATAGTCGTGATAACGATCATTCAGAATGCGCACAAATGCGGCATCGGTCGTCTCAAGCGCAATGGCGATGCCGCCTATCTCAATGACCACTTCGTGGCGGCTTGCGCCGCCGCATGGAAAACTCATGGGTAGGGAAATTCTATAACAAATCCAGCCATTCTCAACCACATTTCCGCAAACGACTGGCAACGGGATCAACGAGCGGACCATGGAGAGGGAACAGGAGTTGGCCGGCGCGCGTTAGCGAAAAGAATCAGGGGTTTTGCGCCAGCCTGCGGAGACGATCTTCGACATTCATGAATGCCCGGCCGTCATGGTAAGCCGCCTTCCAGATCACGCCTTTGTCCTGGCTGATCGGCGTGCCGTCTGCCTTGGTCAGGTTATACAGGCCGTGATATTCGGAATCGATCGTGTGGTTCTTGATAAATGCCCACTGCTCCTGAAAACGCTGAAAGTAGATGGGGTCTTCCTTCCCGTAGCGTTCGTGCATCAGCAGCAGCGCATTCAGCCCTTCGCACTCCACCCACCACTCTTTCAATGTGTCTTCCGGCCGGCCAAAGGTTGTGCCTTCGCGGAAAAACCCGCCGTTGGTGTGGTCCCAACCGTAGGCCAGCGCATGATCCACCAGCATTTTCGCCATGCGTTCCGTTTTGTCGCTCGCCTTGTGGTGCAGCACCTCATCGGTTTCAAGCATCAGGTAGGCGGTTTCAACATCATGGCCATAGGAGTCGTGATCCGGGATCGCCTGCCACTCGTTGGTGAAATAGAGATTCATCACCCCGGGCGCTACGCTTATTTTGTCGCGCACCACTACCAGCATCTCTTCGAGGCGCGCCTTCAGCGTCGGGTCGGGCCATACCTTGTAGAGCTCGGTCCATGCCTCAAGAAGATGAATGTGTGTGTTCATCGACTTGTAGCCCACGGGGCCGATAGGGCCATTTTGAATCTGCCCATCGGGCGCATGCGGCACAATCGGCGTTCCGTCCCGCGCCAAAGTCTCGAAATATCCGCCATTCACCGGGTCATGCGCGTGCTTATCGACCCACAGAAATCCGTTCTTCGCCAGTTCCAGGGCCTTTGGATCGCCCGTAGCCTGGTACGCCGCCGCCGCGCCATAAATGCAAAAATCCACGCCATAAAGATTCTTGCCATCGGTGAACTGCGGAACGATCTTCCCGTCGTCGTCGAGTCCCCAGAAAAATCCGCCGTCCTGCTTGTCCCACATCACGTTGGCGAGAAAATCCACGCCCTGGTGCACAATGGGCACAAACTCGTCCTTCAGCTTTGGATCGCGCAGCACCACCTGGGATGCAACCCAGGTCATTCGGCCCTGAAAGACCGAGAATTTGCCGTCGCTGGGAGCCCACTGCCAGTCGCGCGAAAAATGGGAATGAAATCCCCCATGCTCATGGTCCACCGTGCGCGGAAACCACACGTTCAGAACATCCGTGTGCAGCGCATTGTCCACCTCGCCCGCGAGCCTGAGATAGGTCTCGCGTGTAGGCGGCTCAGCGGCTGGCGCCGCGGGCTTCTGGGCGATGCATATTCCGGAACAGGCGAGCAGCAACAGGACTAGGCGTTTCATTTGCACGGCACAATCCCCCATACCATTGTTTAGCGGAGAATCCTAGCACATGGCACATGGAGTCCGACATACGGCTACTCGCAGGCCACAACCACCCCCCTCCGTTTGCGGAATGAAACGGCGTCTTGACAGGGGGTTATGGTTTCGTTACCATCAACCCCTGTTTCCAAGGTGACGCCTTCTCCCCGTGGCATCGCAGAGTGAAGGACGGCGATGAATCGTAGAAATTTTCTCACTGCTCTTGCAACCACAGGCATTGCGGCTACTCCTGCCGCCCACCGCCTCTTCGGCGAATCGGCAATGTTGACGAGCCTTCCCGATGCAAGCGCCAAGCATATTCCGCGCTATCGCGGCTTCAATATTCAGTGGCAGCGGCGGCCCGGCGATACCACCAGCCCAGCCTTCGAAGAGTCCGATTTTGCCTTGATGCAGGAGTGGGGCTTCAATTTTGCGCGCCTGCCGCTGTCGTATTGGATATGGGGCAAGCCCACCGACTGGACGTACATCAATGACGAGCCGTTGACTCAAATCGATCGCGTCATCGATTTCGGCAGGCAATACGGCGTCCACATCAACCTTAACTTCCATCGCATTCCCGGCTATTGCATCAACGGCCGCGAGCTCGAACCGGCAGACCTTTTTACCGGCCGCAAGGACGAAGGCCCACGCGCCCTGAAGGCGGCCTGCTTCCACTGGGCGCACTTTGCCCGCAGGTATAAAGGCGTGCCGAGTTCGCAGCTTTCCTTCGATCTGATCAATGAGCCGCCCAAGATGCGCTCCTACGAGGGCTACTTCGAAGAACGCTATGCTGAGGTCGTTCGCGCGCTGGTCGCAGCCATTCGGGCAGAGGATCCCGGCCGGCTGATCTTTGCCGACGGCATCGATATCGGGCAACTGCCAGTGCTGGAGATCGCCGACCTCGGCCTGGTCCAGAGCACGCGCGGATATAAACCCAAATCAATCAGCCACTACGGCGCCAACTGGGTTCCGCTCGACGAATACGAGACGATGAAAACACCCACCTGGCCGCTCACCGACGATAAGGGACACGTCTGGGATCGCGACCGCCTCAAACAGGAATATGTAGATAAGTGGAAGCCCCTGACGGATCTCGGTGTTCAGGTTCATGTGGGTGAGTGGGGCTGCTTCAACCAGACCCCGCACGCGGTCGCTCTGGCCTGGATGACTGACTGCCTCGGTGTGTGGCGAGAGGCTGGCTGGGGAAATGCGCTCTGGAACCTGCGCGGGGCCTTCGGCGTCCTCGACAGCGGCCGCAAAGACGTCGATTACGAAGATTTCAGAGGGCACAAGCTCGACCGGAAAATGCTCGATATGCTTCGCAAAGCCTGATCCGATTCGCGCCTTTCAATCCGCCGAATACGGCAGTAATACCGTGACCGAATGATTGTGGTATCGCCGGAATGTAGCGCCGGTCTCCAGACCGGAATGTAGCGCCGGTCTCCAGACCGGCTGTAGTGCGGGCGTCCCCGCCCGCGCTGATCCAAGGGTAATTGCCAAATCATACCGTCTAGGCACTAGACGACCGGCTCCAGTTTTCCTGTATGAGCATGTTTCATCGAACGTCGCTGCTTGCGCAGCCTGCCCGATGGATCCGGCCCAGGCCGGCCCAGAAAGAATCCCTGCGCCTCATCCCCGCCCAATTCACGGATCAGCGCCAACTGCTCCGGCGTCTCGATTCCCTCGACAACCACTTTCATTCCCAGGTTGTGAGCCAGGGTAAGGATGGACTGCACCAGCGCCCTGGTTTCCAGGCTCACCATCAACTCGCTCACAAAAGAGCGATCGATCTTCAGTTCGTCGAAGGGGAGCTTGGGCAGATAACTTAAACAGGAATATCCGCTCCCGAAATCGTCCATGGCGATGCCGATTCCGATGCTCTTCAGCTTGCGCATGGTTGCGGCGGCGCGTTGAATGCCTATCAACGTGGAAGATTCCGTCAATTCCAATTGAAGAAGGCTCGGATGAAGTCCGGTGCGGTCAAGAACTTCGACAATGTCCCTGACAAACGACTCGCGTGCGAATTGAACGCTCGACACGTTGACGGCGACTTGAACAGGGCGGTCGGAGATCTCCTGCCAGGTCAGCGCCTCCCGGCAGGCGAGTTCCAGAATATGGGTGCCCAAAGGCACAATCAGGCCACATTCCTCGGCAACCGGAATGAAGCTAGCCGGAGAAATCACGCCCAGGTTGGAGTGTGTCCATCGGGCCAGCGCTTCGAAGCGAATCACGGAGTTCGTGGCGAGGTCGAATTCAGGTTGGTAATGGACGCAGATCTCCTTGTTCGCAAGCGCGCGACGGAGTTCGTTCTCCAGTGTCAATCGCTCTCGAACTGAAACGCACAGATCATTGCTGAAATGAAAGATCCGGTTTTTCCCGCTGCGCTTGGCTGCGTACATTGCGCTATCCGCCTGTTGCAGCAGATCGTCGTTGTCGCTGCCCTGGTCGGGAAAAATACTGATGCCGATGCTGGCGCCGATGGTGATCTCGTGACCCTCGATCAAAAACGGACTGACCAGGGAATGAAGCAGGCTGTCGGCCATTTTTTCGGCATCCTCCCTGGTTTCCAGGTGATTCAGAATGACAGTGAACTCGTCGCCCCCGATCCGAGCCAGAGTATCGGACTTCCGGGTGCGGGACTTCAGGCGCTTGCCCACTTCCACCAGCAGCAAATCGCCCGCGGCATGTCCCAGGCTGTCGTTAACCAGCTTGAATCCATCCAGGTCGATATACAACAGGCCCACCGTTCGATTCTCCCGCCGGGCTACCGCCAGGCTTTGTGACAGCCGGTCCGACAACAATCTGCGATTCGGCAATCCGGTGAGTTCATCCACCAGGGCTTGATGTTTCAATTTCTCCTCGGCGCTTCGCTTGGCGCGATCCCGTTGCAGCAGTTGCGAAAGCATTTGATTGAATCCCACCACCAGTTGGGCAATGTCTTCGCTGCCGCGAACTGAAACCTGGGCATCGAACCGCTCCTCGCTCGACACCTCCTGCATGGCAGCGGAAAGGTCGCGTATAGCCTGCGCCGTTTGCGAGGCCTTTTGCAGAGCGGCGTCCTGGCTGTGCACGCGCTTCCGCAGCACGCCAACCCATACCAGGATGGCGACCATGCATAACGTTGATAACGTCAGCAGCGCCAGCGTAGTCTGCGGCGTCCAGAAGCGCGCGGCGCCAACCACAAGAATATCTTCAGGAGAACGCAGCAGAATCTTGAAGCTGATCGTGTCGTCCTGAAGCAGCATGTACACCTTGTCGGGATCGATCTGGGCAGAAGCGACACCTGTGAGCCGGATCATGCTGCCTTCCTGCAATTTGAAGGGATAGGCGCCCATGTCGGAGGTGTCTAGCTGCGCGGTGAATGTCCGCACGCCGGACTGCAGGATGAGATTAAAGTTGCCGGGTTCCGTCGAAGCGGCAAGCAGCCGGCCTTCCACCGTGACCAGCTGCGAATCGTATTCGCCTTGCAGAATGGCTTCAGCAGAGGTGAGTTTTGGAGCGATAATCCCGCTGCCTTGCACAGGGCGAAACTCCACATCGCTGATGACCGGCGAGTATCTGCCTGCCAGGGCGGGGTATCCGATCGCTTCGATCCGCTCACCGGCGTGAACAGTGCGCGCGCCGCCGCGCAACTCCACTCCGCCACTCGCATCCTGCAGGTAGAAGAAGTCGCTTCCGACCATGGTTACCGAGCCGGCAACCTTGACGCGATGGCCGAAATGGGAGCCGGGCGAGAATCGCAGCAAAGCTCCGATGGGGGTGGTCTCCATTGAGAATGGATCGCGAACCCCCGGCTCAATCACTTCAATCTGGGAAGGAGATGCGACCATTAGCTGATACCCAACCAGTTGACGCCGGGAGTTGAAGATCGTGCCCAGAACGCCGCTGATACGGACTTTTGCATCCTCAAGATGGCGCGACTGGCGAAGGTCGGGAAACCCCGGATCGGTGTAAACGTGAATCTGGCCGATGGATGTGTAAAGCTCGAAAGTAAGGATCGGATGGCTTGTCTGTTCGGCAAATTTAATTGGATGGACCACGCCCTCCACAGTCACGTAATTTGAGTCGAGCAGTCCCGTTGCTGCGTCCTCTGAAGTCACCGAGACAGGAACCGGAAGCGGCGCCGGACCTTCAACCTGCAAGCTCGGGGCCACCACCACAGGAGCAAAATTACCGGGGTTGGTCATGCCGATCACAATGACGCGCAGACCTTGTTTCAAATCCTGCTGCGCCCCCGAATACTTGATGAAGATGCCGCCGGTTCGATCCTGAACAAAGACCTGGCGCCAAAGTGGATCGATGTAGGTGATCACGCCGTCAATCCGCAGCGGCAACGCCTGCGCCGCGTCTGAAGCGGAAAGCGCGCGAACTGCTGCCACTGTTGTGATAGGAGACAGATGCGTGTTGCCCGGATCGGATCGATCGACCTGGCCAGATGGGATTTGGACCGCTTGCGCATGAGAAAGTTCAAACCGCATTCCGTCGAGGTGTGGGAAACCCGTGACGTCAATGGCCGTGCCGGCGGGGAACTGCTGCGCCCGGTCAACGCGGCATAGAATAGAGCCCCAGCGGTCTTCGAGCAAAATCGAATCGGGGTCGCTGGCGGCCACCCGCCCGCGTATTCGAATGCTATGGCCACTCACGTTCCCCATCTCGCGATAGAGATCGCGCAGCGAATACAAGGGGCTTGTTTTCGGCGCCGGCTGCTCCATCTGCAGTCCGCTCCCCGAAGGCACCCACATTAGCTTGAAAATCACGGACCCCTGGGAGTTGCGAACTTGTTCGGTAAGTCCGGCGATGCGAACCGTCGCGTTGATCAGTTTGGAATAGTCGCGGTCCGGCCTGGCAACCGTCACTTCGATCCAGCTTCCGGCATCGGTAATGGACAGCCAAGCCCGCCCCCCGAGGTCCAAATCTGCCTTTTCGAGGATGCCTGTCACCTGGATGCGAGTGCCGTTTTTCTCCGGGCCGGGGATTTTGGTCAGGATGGCAGGGAAGGGTTGAGGCAATTTGACGTGAGCCGACGACGCCCGGACCGTAACCTCCGACAAGCCCAGGCTAATCGGCCCTTGATTCGGGTCGTAGCGCGATGTCTTGGTCGCATCCAGAGACACCGTCTCTCCCACATGGACTCCTACTTCATCCGGATTCGCGAGAACAACTGTGCTTCCCGTTTCATCCTCAATCCAGAACCGGTCACCCGGTCCGTCGGTGTAGGTCACCACTCCCACCAGGTGAGCGATTGAATGCACAGGCAATTCCGGTAATTCGCGAATGGCGTTTCGCCTGAAGAAGAGAGACCAATGCCACAGCGCGGCTCCAAGAATGCACGCGCCCAGCAGCGTGCCGAAGATAACCGCCGCCCAGAGAAACCTGTCTCCGCTTCGCTTCATCTCCAAAATCATCGGCAAAATCTGCCGCTTCCATTAAAGGCGTCAACAACCCGAAATGGCTCTGTCCTGAACGGTCATCCGGAATGCGCCCCACCAATCGTTCTGGTGGTCCAGGCATCGTCCGAATTTCCGTGGAGCCGAGCCTGGAATTGTTAACCATGACATAGGGGATGCCAGCCGCTTAAGATATTGCTCGCCATGCAAATTCGAAATCAATCCTCCTCAAGCCGGCGATTCCAGCAAATCGCGAGCCGCCTGAACGCTCTTCTACCCGCATTTCTCCTCGCCGGTCTGCTGATTCAGGCCCGGCCCGCGCATGCCCAGGAGCTTCCCGGAGAGAGCTACGGCCCCTATAACGCGGTGTTTCTCCCCGACGGGCCGGGACTGAGCAAGACCCTGGGGGCTCCGGCCGCGATAGACGGCCGCGATGCGATGCTGTTGGATCGCCTGGGAGTGAGACCGCCCGAATCGCCGGATCCCATGTTGGCAGGCCGCGCGTCCTGGACCCTCGCTTTCTGGTTTCGTCCCTCTGAGCCGGTTGCGGGCACGGCTTTGCTCGCCGGCATCGGCGATCCTGGCGCGGAAGATGCCCGCTTCATCGGTATCGAGGACAACTGCCTGGGACTGTGGCTGGGCCGGGGGCAGGGAACCGCGCGCCTCATCTCCGGCAATAGCCCGCTCAGTCCGGCGGAGTGGCATCTGGCCGTTGCCGTGGGTGACGGCGAGCACGTCACGCTCTACGCCGATGGCCGGCAGGTGGCCGCGAGCGCGCTTGCCCAGGGCAGCGTTGCGTCGCGTCTCGAAATGGCTCCGCAGCCGCTCCCCGGCATCTCCGGAACTCACTTCGGCGGCCAGATTGCTTCGCTCAGGATCTACCGCGAGGCGCTTGGTCCCGAGCAGGTCAAGGCCATCGCCGACGCCCCGCCCGATTTCCGCCTGCCCACCTATGAAGAGGCCTCGCAGCGCTGGCCCGTAGAGACCAGGGCCCAGGCCGGATACAGCGCTCCGCAGGATCCATCGTTGATGCCGCGCGGCAAAGGCGCCATCCAAAAACCTGTCGCCAGGCCGCTGCCTCCATCAGACCTCAAGTGCGAACTGGTGGGAAGCAATCCCTGGAAGCTCACGGGCGGATGGAAACTGGCCGCAGCGCCGCAGGTCAAGGCCGCGGGAGAGCAGATTTCCAAGCCCGGCTTTGCCGATCCGGATTGGCTCGCCGCCACCGTCCCCGGCACCGTGCTGACCACCATGATCGATCGCGGAGTCTATCCCGATCCCAACTACGGGCTCAACAATCTCGCCATTCCAGAGAGCCTGGCTCATCAGGATTACTGGTATCGCGTGGAGTTCAAAACCCCGGCTGGAGCTCATGGCCAGAGGCTGACGCTCACCTTTGAGGGCGTCAACTTCGCCGCCGAGGTTTGGCTGAACGGCAAGAACCTGGGTGGGTTTACTGGCGCATTCCTGCGCGGCAGGTTTGACGTAACCGGCCTGGTTGCAGCCGCCGGCCAGAACGTGCTCGCGGTGCGTGTTTCTCCGTCGCCCCATCCCGGCATTGCTCACGAGCAGTCCATCAAGGCCGGTCCCGGCGAAAATGGCGGCATCGAAGTGCTGGACGGCCCCACCTTCTCCGCAGCCGAAGGTTGGGACTGGATTCCCGGCATTCGCGACCGCAACACCGGCATCTGGCAGGATGTCACGCTCACTGCGTCCGGCGCGGTAGACGTAGGCGATCTGCAAGTAGTCACCACGCTTCCCAAACCCGACCGCAGCGAGGCCGACATCGAGATCGAAGCCCCGCTCACCAACACCGCCCATGATCCCGTCGAGGGCGAATTCACGGCCGGATTCGATGATGTGAAAGTCACCAAACATGTCAAACTCGCGCCCGGCGAGAACGTAATCCGCCTCGAGCCTGAAGAGTTTTCGCAGCTCAAAGTCCAGCATCCGCGCCTCTGGTGGCCCAACGGCTACGGGGATCCTGCGCTGCACACGTTGAAGGTCAGTTTCACCACCGCCGGAAAGGTCAGCTCCCAGCGCCAAATAGAATTCGGCATGAGGGAACTCAGTTATGAAACCTCGCTCCTCGATCCCGGCGGCCACCTGCGCCGTGTGGAGGTTCTTCCCAGCCGCACCCATGATGATGCGCTGCCGCTGATCGACGAGAGCCACCAGGGCATCCGGCAGATCGACGACAAAACCCCCAACCTCCTGCCGCCGGGCCAATCCCTTCCGGAATATATGCGCCACGCCTGGGTCCAATCCCTGGCGCCGGAAGCAGAGGGCTCGCCTTCCATTCGTCCCGTTGAAGGCGGATGGCCCGGAACCGATCTGGTCATTAAAGTAAACGGCGTCCGCATTGCCGCACGCGGTGGCAACTGGGGCATGGATGACGACCTCAAGCGGGTCAGCATCGAGCACCTTGAACCCTACTTCCGGCTCCATCGCGACGCGCACGTGAACATGATCCGCAATTGGATGGGACAGAACACCGAGGAGAACTTCTACGCCCTGGCCGACAAGTATGGCCTGATGATTTGGAACGATTTCTGGGAATCCACACAGAATTACAATCTCGAAGCCCAGGATCCGGCGCTGTTCCTGGACAATGCGCGCGATTCCATCCTGCGCTTCCGCCATCACCCGTCGATCGTGGTCTGGTGCGGACGCAGCGAGGGCGTTCCCCAGCCCATCATCAACGAAGGCCTGGCCGCGCTCGTCCGTACCCTCGACCATACCCGCTACTACACCGGCAGCTCCAACCAGGTGAATCTGCGCAACTCCGGTCCATATCAGTTTCAGTCTCTTGAAACCTATTACCGCATCAATCGCGGTTTCAGCGTCGAGCTTGGAATCCCCAGCGTTCCCACGCTTGAAAGCATCAAGTCCTTTATCCCCGAGCCCGACCGCTGGCCAATCAGCGACACCTGGGCCTACCATGACTGGCACCAGAGCGGCAACGGCGCCGTGGCGCCCTACATGGCCCACATGGATACCGAGTTTGGCGCGCCCACCAGCCTTGAGGATTTCGAACGCAAGGCGCAGATGCTGGATTACGTCGGCCATCGCGCCATCTTCGAGGGCTTTGCCGCCCATCTCTGGCAGCCCAATTCCGGCCGCATGATCTGGATGACGCAGCCGGCCTGGCCCAGCATGGAGTGGAACTTCCTGAGCTGGGACTACGACACCCAATCCAGTTTCTATGGCACCCAGAAGGCCTGCGAACCAGTCCACGCGCAGCTCGATCTCACCAATGGAGCAGTCGACCTGATCAACCTCGGCGAAGCCCGCGCGTTCAAAGTGCGCGTGCTGGTGGTCGGCATCGACGGCAAGACCCTCAGCGATCAGACCAACCAGGTTCAGGCTGCGGCCAACGACCGCACTTCCGTAGGCAAGCCCGATCTCGACAAGCTTGCCGAGGGCCATACCGTTCTTGTCGAGTTGCAGGTCAGCGATGCTGCCGATGTGCCGGTGAGCGGCAATTTCTACTGGTGGGCAAAGGACGAGGCAAGCCTGCGCGAACTCAACCAACTGCCACAGGCAACTTTGACTGCCTCGGCTTCTGTCTCCGCCGCCGGCAATGAGCGCAAGGCGACGGTGAAGATCAAGAATTCCGGCGCCACGCCGGCGCTCATGATCAAACTCACGCTTCAGGATGCCGGCACAGGTGAGCGCATCCTGCCCGCCTATTACAGTGAAAATTACATCTCGCTATTGTCCGGCGAGGAGCGCACCGTCACCATCGACTTTCCCGCAGGCCAGTCGAAACCGGCCATAGGAGTGCGCGGATGGAATGAGGAAACGGGAAAGGTGGACGTAAATTAGCTCCGGATGGAGGCGGGGGGTTTAACCCCCGCGCAAATCCAGCAGAATAAGCGTGGGCCTTACAGGCTGCGGAAAAACCCAAGAGTCGGGAAGTTTTGAAAGGGCACGGCTTTAGCCGTGCCGATAAACCAAGCAGAGTGATTGAGGGCTTCAGCACCTGCGGGACGTATTTCGTGATCGGTTGAAAAATCAACCCATTTTCCGCAGCCTGCTTGGCCTCGGGGGGATTTGGTCGATACAGACTTGGCAGTCGCGAAAAAACGCCGGTCGACGGGCGATTCAGATAACAGGAAGCTCAGTGCCTGCAGGCAACCCGCCCCGCTACAGTTCCAGCACGTTGTCCTCGATCGCCAGACGCACATTGCCGTCGGACTTTGCGAGCCGGCGAACCGCTTCCGGCTTGTCCACCCTGGCCTTCAGCATCACCAGCGCAACCGGCACGCTGCGCCCTGCGCTCTTGATCGTACGCACGGCGGTTTCGCGGTCGATCTTGCACGCGCCCATCAGAATCCGGATGCCGCGCTCCACCAGCTTTGAATTCTGCATGTGTACATTGACCATCAGGTTCTCGTACACGTAACCAAGCCTCGTCATGGCCCCCGTGGTGATCATGTTCAGCACCATCTTCTGGGCCGATCCGGCCTTCATCCGCGTTGAGCCCGAGATGACCTCGGCCCCCACGTCCGCAACGATTTCAATATCGGCCGCCGTGGAAAGCGGTGTGTCGTGGTTACACGTAACTGCCGCGGTGTGGGCGCCGCGGGCGCGCGCATACGCCACGGCTGCTACCACGTAAGGAGTGCGGCCCGACGCCGAAACACCTACTACAATATCCTTGCGCGTCGGCCGGCGGCGCGCAATGTCTCTCTGGCCCAACTCTTCTGAGTCCTCATTCACCTCGACCGCCGACGCCAGCGCCTTCGGTCCGCCCGCCATGATGTACTGCACCTGGCCTGTGGCTGTCGAGTAAGTCGGGGGACATTCCGAGGAGTCGAGCGCTGCGATCCGTCCGCTTGAGCCCGCCCCAACGTAGATCAAACGTCCGCCATCGCGCAGACATCGGGCTACCTGGTCGATCACTTGCGCGATCTCCGGCAGCGCCTTCTTCACCGCTGCCGCAATCTTGGCATCTTCATGGTTGATGATGCGCGCAATTTCGAGTGCGGATTTGGTGTCGAAGCCTTGAGAAGCCTCGTTCTGGCCTTCAGTAATCAGGTGCTCAAGAAGAGAGGATTGGTCATTACCCGTGCCGTTTGTATGATTGCTGGACGTCACGGGCATCAAAGTACTGGTTAACATTGCATCAGTCCCCAGAATTTCATTGTATCTGGAAAACGCGCAACCCCAAAAGAATTCTCCAGGGCGGAATCCGCTCCGGAAACCCCACCCCGGGGCGGCCATCACAGTGCCTCGCGAATCGCATTGTGAAAAGCCGGCCTCACCTCGCGAATCAACTGGCTCGCCCGGTCCGGCCAGGTGCGGTTGCTTAGCAGCGTAATGGCGATCCCGGCATCCAGATCGATCCACAGGGAGCAGCCGCTGTATCCCAGGTGGCCGATCGAATGGGGCGAAAAATAGCCCCCGGATGAGGAATTCGCCGACGGCGTATCCCATCCCAGCGCTCGCGAGCTGCCCTCCGGACCCTGTCTTCGCGCAAAATCCTCCACTGTTTCCCGGTTGAACAGGGGTGGTCCGTCTCTCGTGGCCCCATCATCCGCTTCGGCACGAAGAACCTCGCCGGCAAAGCGCAGCAGGTCTGGCACATTGGAGAAAAGCCCCGCATGACCGGCCACGCCCTTCAGAACCCAGGCGTTCTCATCCTGCACTTCGCCCTGGATGCGCCGATGGCGCCACGTTTTGTCCGCTTCTGTAGGTGGAATCGCCCCGCGCGTTGCCGGAGCCGGGCAATATCCCGTTGCCAGCAGCCCCAGCGGCTTGAAAATCTCCCGGCTGACCCATTCAGCCAGGTTTTCACGCGTGAATACTTCCAGCGCCTTGCCAAGCAAGATGAACCCAGGATCGGAATACTCGGCTCGCGCGCCCGGTTCAGCCTCCAGCGGCAATTCCAGGCAGACGCGAAGCAACGCGGAGGGTGTAGAAACCGTCCGAAAGAACTCCACATAGCCGGGCAGTCCGGAATTATGGCCCAGCAGGTGGCGCAACCTCACATGCCGGGCGTTGTCGCCTGAAGCCCGGCCCACCACAAACCCAGGCAGCAAATCCCCCAGAGACGTATTAAGGTCGAGCTGCCCCCGCTGACACAAAACCATGGCTGCGGCCGTGGTGGCTACGACCTTGGTGAGGCTGGCAACATCGTAAACAGTCTCCGCGGTTACCGGGGGTGCGTCCTCGTCGTAAGTAAAGCGGCCCAGCGCGTCCTGGACCACAACATCGCCGCCGGCCACAACTCCAAATGCGCAGCCCGGAAACCCGCGCGCCGCAATAGCCTCTTCCAGCACCCTGTACGCGGCTCGAAACCGGTCGGGTGATTCGCCTCGAACTGGGGCAGAACCTGCAGTCTCAGGATTCATCGCTTTCTCAAATGGTAGCGCGAATCATTCCGCTTCTCGCCAACGGCATGGTATTTTTCGTATTGCAGAGCGCAGTTCAGGCTATCCTTGTCTGCGAACACCTAGTCTATCCACTTGATGAATAACAAGGAGGATTGAATGCCTCTGCCGCATCCGTTGCTACGGGCAGCAGTCTTCAGCGGCCTTGCAGCCGCAAGCGCCGGTTTCGCCCAACCCCCCGCTCAACTCGAGGTGGCAGCACCGCTCCCTGCAACCGCGCCTGCCGCAACGCCTGCTATTGCCCCAAAGACCTACACGGTGCCCGCCGGCACCAAGTTCCTCCTGCAACTGCGCAGTTCTATCAACACCAAGAGCGCCAAGCCGGGCGATGGTGTCTACCTCGCCTCTACCTTCCCGGTCGTGGTCGGCAACCGCGTCATGATTCCCGTCGGCGTTTATGTCCAGGGCGTGGTGGACCGCGTAGAGCGCGCCGGCCACGTAAAGGGCAGGGCACAGCTCGACATGCATTTTACCTCCATCATCTTTCCCAACAACACGGTAGTTCAGATCCCCGGGGTCGTCGATAGCCTGCCGGGCGCAAAGAATCAAACCGTCAAGGGCGACGACGAAGGGACCATCCAGCAGGATGGAGACAAAACCCGTAACGCCGGCGAGGTAGCCAAAATCGCCGTTCCTACCGGAGCCACCGTAGGCTCCATCGCCGGCCTCGGTTCCGGACATCCCTTGGCCGGTGGCCTGGCTGGCGTCGGCGCTGGACTGGCCGCCGCCGGCATCGTCTCACTCTTTACGCGGGGTGCGGATGTCAGCATCGACACCGGCACGCAGGTTGAGATGGTCTTGCAGCGCCCTCTGATCCTCGAAGAGGAGAACCTGGCCGTTGCCGGATCTGACGGCGCGCCGGCCACCCTGGTTCCTGCCGCCAATCAGCCCAAACCCATTGCAAAACCTGGCCGTGCGCAGGTGCTATGCCCGCCCGGAGGGCTGGGCTGCGAGTAGCGCGTTGTAAGTTGATCTAAATCATCAGCTTTGCGTTGGGAACCACAACTCCGCTCCGAGACAGGGTGCAGCTTCCATTTTGGTCGCAACGGTAGTGGAGATTCCCCTGATAGTCTTGCCACGACGTCGAACTGCTGGTACCGGCTGACGCGTTGATGACGAAAATCCTGCCTTCGTAGGTCTCAATTCTTCCCGTTGAGGCGTCGTAGTCAGAAACCGTTGCGTCACCCTCGCTGGAGAATGCGAACTGACTCGGCGTCACACTGTCCGGCTGTGCTTCCTCGGTGGAAACCGGTGTCGCGTTGGTAACAGAAGCGCTGTTAACCGGCGATTGCTCATCAGAAGACTCGCTGGCGATGGATAAATTGCTGACAGCATTATGCTTGCTGGCAATCCTCAAAATGGGGTGTGCAGGTTTAGGAGAGGTGGAGATCTCCAGTTTTGCCGTCTGTGGGACGGTCTGCGGTTCAACCGCGGGCGACTGGATCACGTTGGCGATCGGCCGGATCGCGTATCCATCCGACGGAGAACTGGCTGTTATCAGCTCGCTCGCCGTCACCGGGCCGCCTTGAAGCGAAGCCGCTGCCAGAGCCGTTCCAGCTACAGTTCCGAACCCCAACCCAAGCGTCGCGTAGAGGAAGGGAACAAGCAATCCGGTCCCACGAATTCGGGACGGGGTGGATGGAGGTAGCGCATTGAAGGCAGCCGAAATTTCAGGAAACGGGTGGAAGGTGGCCATTTTGTCTCAAACGCGATTTCCGTTTCAATCGCGAGTCCTCTTTGCACCAGATTCGAACACCCCTTGGTAACCTTCACAATCCATCGAACGTAGTATTACCAGCTACAACTCGTTCCCCCAAATGTGTTATTACCCCTCGATGAATGCGGCGACTTCCACCTCCGCCCGTCTATCTCTATACTGGTGATATTCGCCGAGATTTCCAGAGGCAGAATCCCGAGCCGCAGGTGATATGCAAGACGCTCGGGACCATGCTCCCATTTTTGATCCGGCTAAAGCATATATTCCTCCTGGAGTCGGTTACTGATTGATTCCAAAGAACAAGGCGGCAATGCAGACGGTTCCCGATCATCCCTCAGACCTCCAGCCCGGTTCGGCCATTGCGCCGGCAGGCCAACCGGCCCCAGAACCTGCGCCGGTCCCGCTTCGCGCAACCAGCGCCGCCGGCCTCTGGTTGCGCGACGTGGCCATCTCAACCATCGCCTCGGTGCTCATCATCGTTTTCCTCTACCAGCCTGTCCGGGTTGAGGGAACCAGCATGTTACCTCGTCTCGAGGATCGCGACCGTCTCTTCATCAACAAGTTCGTCTATCACATCGCGGCCGTGGAACGCGGCGACATTGTCGTCTTCCACTACCCGCGCGATCCGGAAAAGAGCTACATCAAGCGCGTAATTGCCTTGCCCGGCGACCGGCTTCGCATCATCCGCGGCGTCGTCTGGCTCAATGGCCGCCCTTTGAGTGAGGACTACGTCCCCGAAGAGTACCGTGACACCCACTCCATGTCCGAGATGATCGTACCCCAGGACTTCTATTTCATGATGGGCGACCATCGCTCCATCTCCTCTGACAGCAGGGAGTTCGGCCCCGTCGCCCGCAATCTCATCTATGGCAAGGCCGTCTTTGTTTACTGGCCCGCACAGGACGCCGGCGTGGTTCGCTGACCTATATGGAATTCGACCCGGAATTCCACCGCCCAACTCTGCTAAAATCGGTTGAATCCACTCCTCGGAGCGGCAATGCAGGCAATTCTCGCGCTCGAAGACGGGCGCATCTTCCGCGGCCACGGCTATGGTGCACTTGGCGAGTGCCAGGGCGAAGTCGTTTTTAATACGTCACTTACCGGTTACCAGGAAATTGCCACCGACCCCTCCTACGCCGGCCAGATCGTCGTCCTTACCAACCCCCAGATCGGCAATTACGGCACCAACCAGGCTGATAACGAGTCGGCCCGGCCTTATATTGAAGGCCTGATCGTCCGCGAATTCTCCGCCATCGGCTCCAACTGGCGCTCCGAGCAGGTCACAGACGAGTACATGGAGCGCTATTCCGTCCCCGTCCTGGCCGAGATCGATACCCGCGCTCTGGTTCGCCATCTTCGCACCCATGGCGTCATGCGCGGCGTGATTTCCACAACTGAAAGTAACACTGAAGCTCTTGTTCAGAAAGCAAAGAAAATACGCAAGATGGATGGAACAGATCTGGCCCGCGTAGTGTCCACAAAGTCCATTTATCCTTTTGACTCCGACGACTCCCGCAACCAGTCTGGAGACCCCTTATTGGCCCCAGCGCTGATCCAGGGCGCGGGAGTGCGCAAGCACCACGTCGTGGCCTATGATTTCGGGATCAAGTACAACATTCTGCGCATGTTAACCCGCGAGGACTGCCGCGTCACCGTGGTTCCGGCCGAAACCACTGCCGAAGACGTCCTGGCTCTCAAGCCCGACGGCGTCTTCCTCTCCAACGGCCCCGGCGACCCCGAGCCGGTCGACTACGCCGTGCGCGCCATTCGCAAATTTCTGGGTCGCGTGCCGGTTTTCGGCATCTGTCTTGGCCACCAACTCACCGGCCTGGCCCTCGGCGGCCGTACCTACAAGCTCAAATTCGGACACCACGGCGGCAACCACCCCGTCCGCAACAACGCAACCGGCAAGGTCGAGATTACCGCCCACAACCACAACTTCGCCGTCGATCCCGACTCCATCAACGCCAACGAAGTCGAATTGACTCATGTAGATCTGAACGACCAAACCCTCGAAGGCCTGCGCCACAGAACGCTCCCTCTCTTCAGCGTCCAGTACCACCCCGAAGCCGCCCCAGGCCCCCACGATTCGCATTACCTGTTCCGCGACTTCCGCCTGATGATGGAGGAATGGAAGGGATGAAGCCTGTGGCGCACGAAATTTTCGAAATTGCAAAGCAGCGGGGCTTTTGGCTCCGCTGTTTTTTGGAACGCAAAATCAATCTCTTGCACTATTTCTTTCGAGATGGATCGCCTTGAAAGGGCACGACTTCAGTCGTGCCGCCGAACGCACATGAGTCTGGCTTTGAAAGGGCACGACTTCAGTCGTGCCGCACAGCAGCGAATGAATTCGCGGCTTTAGCCGCTGAGGGATGGTTTTGAAGCCCACACGCGAACATTCAACGAATAACGCGCAGACCTACTTCGTCACGTCAGATACGTGGGAGCGTCGAGCGCTGTTTAATGCGGAACCATGGGCGCGCCTCTTTTTCAAGACATTACTCTCCCACCGTGGTGACACATATCTCCTGCACGAGTTCGTTCTGATGCCCGATCACTTTCATCTCTTGATAACGCCATTAACATCGCTTGAAAAAGCGGTCCAACTCATCAAGGGCGGATTCTCATTTCGAGCAAAGAAGGATCTTGGCTCAAATCTTGAAATCTGGCGCAGAGGTTTTGCTGATCACAGAATTCGGGACTACGGGGACTTTGACAAGCACATTCATTGCATACATCTAAATTCGGTAAAGAGACACTTGTGCGCGAGTCCTCAGGATTACCGGTATTCGTCAGCATTTCCCGGTTGGAAATTGGACCTCATCCCTCAGTGGCTAAAGCCATTCACCGAGGCCGATATCCGTGGCACGGCTGAAGCCGTGCCCTTTCAAAACAATCGCAAGCCACATGACGCATCTCAACAGGCTGCCGGAATAACCGATTTGAAAGGGCACGACTTCAGTCGTGCCAACGAGGCTCCCCAAGAATTGCGGGCTTTTGCCCCTGAGGGAGGAGAGCGATGAAAAGATTCAATGTCTACTTCTTGTTTCTCCCATTCCTTTCCCTAGTTCTCGCCACAGGTTCAGGCCAATGCGTCTATCGAACGCTCTCCGTTACCCGCGTTCATGGAGCACTGGTCGGTACATTAGTCGATCCTGACGGCAGGCCAATTCCTAATGCTGATGTCGAACTGAAGGGGGACGAGCACGTCGCATCCGCAGCAACAAATGCGGATGGGGAGTTCTCAATCCAGGCGCCTCCCGGAGGGTACGAGATCCACGCGAACGCCAGGGGTTTTGCGCTCGGTATCGCGCGCGTCGACGTGGGAAGCGATTTAATAGAGATGCTACGGCCAGCGCATCTTTGGATGATTCTCGATGTTGGAATACTGCTGGATCATTGTACGTTCACGACAACAAGCCGCAGAGAGCTTGAGAAGGCCATTCAAGAGCATAAGAAGAGAGATTAGGAACCGCAGAAAAATGCCACGCAGAAATGACATCCAGAAGATCCTGGTAATCGGCTCCGGCCCGATCGTGATCGGCCAATCCGCCGAGTTCGACTATTCCGGCACCCAGGCCTGCAAAGCCCTCAAACAAGAGGGCTACGAGGTGGTGCTGGTCAATTCGAACCCGGCCACTATCATGACCGACCCCGACCTCGCCGACCGCACCTATATTGAGCCCCTCACCCGCGAATACGTCGAGGAGATCATCCGCATTGAAGCCGAGATGCTCGCCGCCAACCCCGCATCCGGCAAATTCGCCCTGCTGCCCACCGTCGGCGGCCAGACCGCCCTCAATCTCGCCGTCGATCTGGCCGATGCTGGCATCCTCGACCGCTATAACGTCGAACTCATCGGCGCCAAGCTTGAGGCTATCAAGAAGGCCGAGGACCGGCTGCTCTTCAAAGACGCCATGCTCCGCATCGGCCTCGACGTCTCAAAATCCGTGCTGGTAAACAACCTGCGCGACGGCCTCGATTTTGCCTCCAAACTCGGCTTTCCGGTCCTCATCCGCCCCAGCTTCACCCTCGGTGGCACCGGCGGCGGCATCGCTTACAACCGTGAAGAGCTGATGGAAATCCTCGCCCGCGGCCTCGATCTTTCACCCGTGCACGAGTGCCTCATCGAAGAAAGCGTCCTCGGCTGGAAGGAATTCGAGCTCGAAGTGATGCGCGACCTGGCCGACAACGTCATTATTATCTGCTCAATCGAGAACTTCGACCCCATGGGCGTGCACACCGGCGACTCCATCACGGTGGCCCCCGCGCAGACCCTCACCGACCGCGAATACCAGAAGATGCGCGACGCGGCTATCGCCGTAATGCGCGAGATCGGCGTTGAAACCGGCGGCTCCAACGTGCAGTTTGCCGTCAATCCAGTCGACGGCCGCATGACGGTCATCGAGATGAACCCGCGCGTCTCCCGCTCCTCGGCCCTGGCCTCAAAAGCCACCGGCTTCCCCATCGCCAAGATCGCCGCCAAGCTGGCCGTCGGCTACACGCTCGACGAGATTCCCAACGACATTACCCGCAAAACGCCGGCCTGCTTCGAGCCCACCATCGATTACGTCGTGGTGAAGATTCCCAAATGGCAGTTCGAAAAGTTTCCCGGCGCCGACGATACCCTCGGACCGCAAATGAAATCCGTGGGCGAAGTCATGGCCATGGGACGCACCTTCAAGGAAGCCCTCATGAAGGCCTGGCGCGCTCTTGAAACCGGCAGGAAGACCGGCGCTGAAGTCCTTGAGCCGCGCCGCCTGACCCAAATGCTGGTCACACCTCACCCCGAGCGCCTGAGCTACCTCCGTTTCGCCTTCGAACGCGGCATGAGTGTGCGCGAAGTCGCCCGTTTCACCGGGATGGACCCCTGGTTTCTCCATCAACTGCGCGAAATCACCCTCGCCCAGTCAACTATCGCTGACACCACTCCAAATGACATAAGTGCGGAGCACATGAGGCAGCTCAAGCGCCTCGGCCTCTCTGACGAGCGCATCGCCACCGAGTGGAAGCTCGAAGGCCACGAAGGCATCAGGCGGGTGAGGGAACTGCGCGAGGCGCAGGGAATCCGCCCCGTCTTCAAGCTCGTCGACACCTGCGCCGCCGAGTTCGAGTCCATGACCCCGTATCTATACTCCACCTACGACGAGGAGGATGAGGCGCCGCCAACCCAGACGCCCAAGATCATCATCCTCGGCTCCGGGCCAAACCGCATTGGCCAGGGCATCGAGTTCGATTACTGCTGCTGCCACGCCGCCTTCGCGCTCAAGGATGACGGCTTCGAGACCATTATGGTCAACTGCAATCCCGAGACCGTCTCCACCGATTACGACACCAGTGACCGCCTTTATTTTGAGCCGCTAACCCTCGAAGACGTGCTCGCCGTCTACAACCACGAAGCGCAATCCGGCGCAAAGATCGGCATGATCGTCCAGTTCGGCGGCCAGACTCCGCTTAACCTTGCCCAGCGCCTGCGCGCCGCCGGCGTTCCCATCATCGGCACCTCGCCCGAATCCATCGATCTGGCCGAGGACCGCAAGCGCTTCGGCAAGCTGCTTGAAGAGCTCGACATTCCTCAACCCCCTGGCGGCGCCGCAACCAGCGTTCAGGAGGCTCTCGCCGTCGGCGAGCGCATCGGCTACCCGGTTCTCGTCAGGCCCAGCTATGTTCTCGGCGGACGCGCCATGGTCATCGCCTACGACGCGGAAGCAGTCGACCGCTATATGAAGGCAGCCGTCGAATACTCCCAGGAACGCCCCGTCCTCATCGATCACTTCCTCGAAAACGCCATCGAGGTCGACGTAGACGCGCTCTGCGACTCTGAAGACGTGCTTATCGCGGGCATCATGCAGCACATCGAGGAGGCCGGCATCCACTCCGGCGACTCCTCCTGCGTTCTCCCCGCCGTCGGCATCTCCGATCAGACCCTCGAAACCCTGCGCATTTACACTCGCAAGCTAGCCCTGGCCCTCAAGGTCGTCGGCCTCGTCAACCTCCAGTTCGCCATCCAGCGCGATGCCGAGGGCGCCGACCGCGTATACGTGATCGAAGTCAACCCCCGCGCCTCGAGAACCGTCCCGTACGTCTCCAAGGCAACCGGAATTCCCTTGGCCAAAGTGGCCGCGCGGCTCATGACCGGGCGCAAGCTCCGCGAACTGCTCCCGGCGCAGTTGGCCTCCGGCAAAGACCTCGATACCGGCACGCATTACTACGTCAAATCTCCAGTCTTCCCGTGGTCGAAATTCGCCGGCGTCGATACGGTCCTCGGCCCGGAGATGAAATCCACCGGCGAAGTCATGGGCGTTGCGTCCACCTTCGGCGAAGCTTTTGCCAAGGCGCAACTTTCCGCCGGCCAGATTCTTCCAACCAAGGGTACAGTCTTCTTCACCGTCAACGACCACGACAAAGAAGCGGTGGTTGACCTCGCCCGCCGCTACGTACACCTCGGCTTCAAGATCGTGGCCACCGAGGGTACGGCCAAGGTGCTCGAAGCCGCCGGCCTGATCGTCGAACGTGTTTTTAAAGTCAAGGAAGGCCGGCCCAACGTCGTCGACCTCATCAAGGGCGACCGGATCCAGCTCATCGTGAACACGCCCCGCGGCCAGGACACATTCTTCGACGAGAAAGCCATCCGCCGCGCCGCCGTCCTCGCCCGCATTCCCACCATCACCACCATCGCCGCCGCCCAGGCCGCCGCCGACGGCATCGCCGCCATGCAGCTGCATCACACCACCGTTTTCGCCCTTCAGCACCTGCATGCGGCGAACGGCGGAGCCAAATCGTAGCCGATTGCGATGTTCCAGTACTCGCCACCCCCTCGGCCGAGACCCATTCCGTAGCAATCGGAGCCAGGAAGAGGCTCCGCCCGGCAGGCTCGGTTTTACAATGAGTACATGCTGATAGAAGGCGTCTTTGCCGCGGTAACCACCCCGTTTTATTCCGACGAGCGGATCTACTTCCGCAAGCTTGAGGCCAACATGGCTCGCTACTCCCGCAGCCTGCTTGCCGGAATGGTCGTACTGGGCTCAACGGGCGAAGCGGTTATGCTCGACGATGCCGAGTCTCGCGAAGTCTTGCGGGTAGCTGCGGAAGCCACTGCGCCGGAAAAAGTCCTCATCGCCGGCGTGGGCCGCGAGAGTGTTGGCGCAACGTTCGTCCTGGCCGAAGCTGCCGCAGAATTCCACTACGACGCCATCCTCGTTCGCCCTCCCAGCTATTACGCCGGCCAATTGTCCTCGCCCGCGGTGCTGAATTATTTCCGCAGCGTCGCCGACCATTCGCCTCTGCCGGTTCTGCTCTATAACATCCCCAAGTGCGTTCCTTATCAGATCCCCATTGAGCTCATCGCCGAGCTGGCCAACCACCCCAATATCATCGGAATCAAGGATTCGAGCGGCAGCGTCGA
>Ga0182016_10000226_pt1 | contig 69496 bp, 61 predicted proteins | sample 712S2MmetaG_FD_120491 | JGI IMG/M metagenome (GOLD analysis project Ga0182016, IMG submission 120491) | Permafrost microbial communities from Stordalen Mire, Sweden - 712S2M metaG | ecosystem: Environmental > Terrestrial > Soil > Wetlands > Permafrost | place: Sweden: Stordalen | collected...
CAGAAGTGGAAATCGCTCTGCACGTGCGTGGAGCACGCCGGGCACCGCGAAACCTCCGGCTGACGCAGCAGGAAGTACAGCACCGCGCCGATGCCGCCCGGCATCACGAAGCAGAGAGCGATCCAGAAGCGCGCGCTCATGGCCCGCCGCGGGGCGTCCTTACTGACGTAACCTACCATCAAAAAGTAGAGCGCGGCCAGCAAACCCCAGGAAATATTGAAGTAGATGCGGAAGCCGAGCGGAGGATGATGATTCTGTTGGGCCGGCAAGACTATCCAGAAGTAATACTCCACCAGCACAAAGGCCGCCACGGCCGCAATAGTCGACCACATCGGAACCAGGCGTGTATCTTCGTTGGCGGTGATTGATTCTGGACTGCGCATAGACGAACCCGACTCCTGAGGGCCTTTCAGGATATCAAATCCTGCCCCGCTCCTGCATTAGTTGACGAAAAGGGGATTTGTTAAGTTGCGCGCGTTTGGGGGGAATCTTTAATTCAGGGTTTGCGCCGCGCCCAGCCGGCTAACACTGCCGCGCCCAGGACAGCCGCGCAAAGGAAGAAGATCAACACGCTGAGTTGGCCGGTCAGCCCGGTCAGGCGTTCCTCTTCGATCAGGGTCTCCCCGGCCCACCAGACCAGCGGGCCCAGCACAAGAACAAGCACCAACGTCGCCGCCAGCGCCACAGCGCGGCCTTGCTTGCAGCCAGCCTTCTGTTCCTGCATCACGCCCTGCGAGGCGCATACCACGCGGCGAGTGCGATAGGCCACGGCGCGGTCGCGATCGGCATCGGTCCCGGCAAGAGCCGAAATCAGCTCGCGATCTGCGTCGGTGCCTTCGCCTGGTTTCATGCAGTCCTCGGTGCCTCTTCGGTCACTGTCGCTCGCACCGAAGGCGCGTTTGGCCGCACAGCTGGCGTCGTCAGCCTCGGTTTAATTGCGGCCAATCCGCGATAAAGTCTTGATTTTACGGTAGAAAGCGGCGCATGTGTTACCTTGGCGATCTCTTCCAGCGACAGCTCTTCGTGGAAGCGGAGCACAAGCACCTCGCGATAAATCATATCCAACTTGAGCAGTCCCGCCGCAATCCGCTCCCGGTCTTCGAGGTTGGCAAAGCGGTCAAACGGCGTTGGTTCGCCGCCCGTAATCTCAAAGCTCATTGGCCGGTCGTCTTCGCTGCCACCTTCAAACAGCTCGTCCAGGCTGGTCATGGTCTTTTTGCGCTTCTGATCGATCACCAGGTTGCGCGCGATGGCAAACAGCCACGTGTCGAACCGCGCCCTGCCGTTGAACTGCGCTCCCCTCACCAGAACTCGCATCCAAACTTCTTGAAATATGTCTTCGGACATCTCGCGATTGCCGGTCAAATAAAGCAGGTAACGCATTAACCGGTGCTGGTAGCGGACGATCAGCTCATCCAGCAGCCCGGCGTCCTGGCGCTTCAACCCCGCCGATACGGCAAGGCTCTCCTGCCGCACCTGCTCATCTGCAATCGTGGACGTGCTCTGACCGAAGAAAGGGCGAATGGACGAACCTATACTCATCTCATTCAATTAGACGCCATATTCTCCAGCAAGTTTCCGTCAATCATGGATTCTGTCCAGAAGCCAACTTTCCGAAGACGATTCAGCAGCAGAGAGATATCGGCTAAGTGGTTCATTTAGCGGCGCGCGGACTTCTTTTGGCCACGCGCAATGCTTCCTCGACCGCCTTTGCCGCACGCTTCTCCCTGGATTCAACTGTTTGATAGTGAAAGATTCCCAGCAGGTGGCCGCGCCGCTGCACGGGCGTCATCGCTTCCCAACCCGCACGCGCTAGCGGCTGGCGCAAAAATGCCGCCAGCAGCACCGGCGGAGGTTCAATTTCGCCTTCCAGAGTCAATAGCAGCCACTCGGCCATCCGTTCTGCACGCTTTTGTCGGGCCTCGGCGCTCTTTGCCTCGTTGACCCACTTGCCAATCTCCCTGCGCATCGAGTCGCTCAGTCCCTCGAACCATTTGGGCAGCCGCCGGTCGCCCTTCAACTCCCGCGTCAGTTCCGGCGGAATCACCACCGCGCGTTCTTCCAGGTCCTGCTCCAGCCGAATTCGCACCTTGAAGCCCACCGCAGCCTTCGCCCCAGCCTGCATCTTCTTGTTCACCAGAAGAAAGTGACCCTCGCCGCTGGAAAAAGGAAAGAGTGACATGCGAAAGGCGAAGCCCTCAATCTCGCCGCGCACTCGCAAGCGCCGCCGGACCGGCCACGCCTTGGCGACATCAAAGGGAATCCTCGCAATTACCCAGCGAAGCTCAGATCGCAGGGGCTCCAGCACGGCGGTGAATGTTTTGGAGGTGGATGGACTCATGAGCCTCCATTGGTGGTTAATCGTGCTGCTCCGGAGCGTTCTTCTGATCTTCTATTGGATCTGTCCACTGCTTCCCGCATCTCTCGCAGTGCCACGAATTCACAGGATCGGCGCCTTCGAGAATCGGATCATCGGCGCCACAACCTGGGCATACCGGCGGTTCGAAATCCGGAATTTGCATCTTCGATTGCTCGACAATTGCCTGCGGAATCGGATGTGAGGCAATCTCGCGTGCCCGCTCAAACTGATCGGCGGCAACCAGTATCCGGGGATTGCTCATGCCGTCCCAGACCCGCGCTCCGGGCCCTTCGATCCAGCTCTCGATTCCCGCTTGCCGCAACACTTCCCTGATCTGCCACGCTTCTTCCCGTTCAGCACATTCGCACAACTCCGTCTTCCATGTGTACTCATGCGGCAGTTCGCCGTCTTCTGATTCGTCTTCCTCCGTCAGCGAGTCGGCGTCGCCGTCTGATTCGATAGGTGCAAAGCGTTCTGGAGGCTCGAATGCTCTTCGGGTAGCACTCGGCTCATTAAGTCCTCGCCTTTTCATTTCGTCGCGGAGAACCTGTTGCGCCACTTCGGTCAGATCGCCAATGTTTGCGTCCAACTCTTCCAATTCCACATCGCCCATCTCCCTATAAAGTTGGGTGAGCCTCTGCCAATCCGCGATTGTGTCTTCGTGCATGGGGAACAGTATAGCGGCTCAATACCAGGAATGGATGGGATGCAATCTCCCGCTTTCGGGCCGAGCAATTTGGTAACATTGGCGTGAATAATTCGGAGACCGTATCCATGCTGAGAGTTGCGTCTTGCACGTTAGCAATTTTTGCGATTGCGATCCTATTACCTGGCACCGGAAATGCTCAGGGAAATCAAGCGCCCAAGTTTGTTAGCACGGTCGTGCCTTCAGCATTGCCGGATGCTTCGGAGTCACTTCCTCCATTAAAGGATCCGGCAACCATTGAGCAGATTCGCGAGTATCTCCGTCTTAGTGGCGACTTGGATGCATACAAGGCCCGCTGGATCGCGGCCGTCGACAAAAACCGCTCCATTGGCGCGCCCTACTGGCCCGAGTCCTTTTGGACCTCCCTCAAGGAAGAGATGCAAAAGACTGATTTGATGCCGATGTACGTTGTCCTTTACCGACACAGCATTAAAAGAGGGCTTATGCAGGAAGTCCTTGACGCGTACCAGAGGCTAGGAGCCGAACGCTTTCGAGGATCACCGGAGTGCTTCAAACTTGGCGAGGCACTGACGGGATCAAACGCCGACATGGACAAGCTAACGCTTGCAAAGACGCGGGAAGTGACCATGAAGGTTTACGCAATTTATAAACCTCAGATCAAGGCCGCACGTGCGCGTTATTTGGTCGAACATCCGGGCTGGATTGATAGATAAATGACGCATCGCCGGATGCGACTGAGTTCGCTCTATGCCGAGTAGCAACTACACTAGCTTTATGGAAGTTCTCTACGGGTTGCATCCGGTTGAAGAGGCGCTCAAGGCCGGTCGGCGGCGTTTTGACCACGTTATGGTGGCGCGCGAACGCGAGGATACGAAGCTGGAAAAGCTCGTTGCCCTCTGTCGCGACTGCGGCGTCCGCGTCCGCCAGGAAACGCGCGAGCAGTTGACGCAACTCGCACAGACTCCCGCTCATCAGGGCGTCGTGGCTCTGGTCCATGGGCAGGAGTTTCTCACCATCGAAGATCTCTTCGCGCCAACAACCGCTGGTGCCGCGCGTCTGTTGCTGGCGCTGGATGGCGTTGAAGACCCGCAGAATCTTGGCGCGCTCTTGCGCGTGGCTGACGGAGCCGGAGTGGATGGGGTACTGCTCACCGAGCGGCGTTCGGCTCCATTGAGTCCGGTAGCCGTCAAGGCCAGCGCCGGCGCCGCCGAGCACCTGCGCATTGCCCGCGTGGTCAATCTGGTGCGCGCCCTCGAAGAACTCAAGCGCCAGAATCTATGGATTATCGGCCTCGACGAGCGCGGCGAAACCGATTACGACCAATTTGACCTGACCGGCAACTGCGTTCTGGTCATGGGCCGCGAGGGTGCGGGCCTGCACGAACTGGTTCGCCGCACCTGCGACCATCTGTTGCGCATTCCCATGGCCGGCGGCGTCAGCTCCCTCAACGTCTCCGCTGCCGGAGCGGTGGTCCTCTATGAAGCCTCTCGCCAGCGCCGCTTGGCCGCCCGCCGCGAGGCTGGCCCTAATGCTTCAGGTGCAGCGTCTAAACCAAGGAAACAGAAAGGCCTGGGCTCATGAAGCTCTCTTTTCCCTGCACTGCGGCAATGACCGTTTTTTGTCTGACGACCATCCTTTGTTCCGCGCAAACCACGCCATCCGCGCGGCCAGCGTCGGAGAATCATCCTTCCAAGGGCCAGATTATCTTTTCCCGTTCCACCGACGAGAACGGCTCGACCACCACTCAAACCGGTCCTGCCGCTACGCCGCCCGCTGCCGCAGTCGAATTAGCCCCACTGCAGGACGCCGAGCGTCAGGCCGTCACCTTCACAGCTTTTGACCTCGACGTCCACCTCAGTCCGGCTGCCCAGCAGATCGCAGTTCGCGCCTTGCTCACCATCCGCAACGACGCCAAGACCCCTCTCGCTCGCATTCCGCTGCAAATTTCCTCCTCGCTCAATTGGGAGAGCATTCGCGTCAGTGCAAAAGATGTTGCCTTCCAGGTAGCCACCATCAATTCCGACGCCGACCACACCGGCCAGTTGCATGAGGCAGTCGTTCCTCTTTCCGCTCCTCTTGCGCCCGGCCAGAGCCTCCAGCTCGACGCGACATACTCTGGCGTAGTCCTACCCTCTGCTCAGCGGCTGGTATCTATCGGCGCGCCCGGCGACGTTGCGCAGCACTCGGACTGGGATCAGATCGGCCTTCCCTTCACCGGCCTGCGCGGCTTTGGCAACGTGGTCTGGTACCCGGTTTCCAGCATCCCTGTCATGCTGGGCGACGGCGCGCGTCTCTTCGACGAAATGGGCGAGCACAAGCTCCGGCTCACGGGCGCGCATTTCCGCCTGCGCCTTACCGTCGAATTTCCCCACGGTCAGGCGCCCACGGTCGCCCTCATCAACGGGCATTCCACCCCGTTGGCTGTCACCGAGCCCGCTTCAACTCTCGACCAGACTCAGGAGGTTGCCAGCGTGGCTACGGCGGACTCAGGCAGCACAATTCTCGGCTTTGAAGCTCCCAGCCTCTTTGTCGCCATTCGTGAACCCCACCCCGGCCCTAATCTCACCGCCTGGACTCTTCCCGAAGACAAAGTCGCGGTGGAATTCTGGACCACGTCGGCAGGAGCGGTGACTCCGTTCTTGCAAAGCTGGCTCGGCGAGAAGCCCGGCACACAACTCATCCTACTTGATCTGCCAGACCCGGAAGACGCGCCCTTCGAGACCGGCGCACTCCTCGCTGCGCCGCTCCGCGAGCCCGGCCCGAAGGCGATTCCGGGCGCATTGAACGGAGTCCTGGTCCATGCCCTCACTCACGCCTGGATTCTGTCGCCAAATCCTTCCCAGCCTCCCCCGGCATGGCTCAACGAGGGCGTGGCTCACTTCATGGGTACTCTGTGGGTAGAGAGGAAGCAAGGGCGCGATGCCGCTCTGCGCTTGCTTGAAGCGGATCGCGCCGCTCTGGCGCTGGCCGAGCCCGCAAGTCCTGGTGAAAGCGCCGGACAGCCGCTCGCCGAAGCCATCTCGCCCGTCTACTACCGCACCAAGGCAGCTTATGTCTTCTGGATGCTCCGCGACCTGGCTGGCGACCCAGCACTCTCTGCCGCGCTCCGAAATTATTATCCGGCCGCAGGCAAGGATTCAGGCAAGCCCGCACGGAGCACCCTTGAAAAGCTCCTCGAAGAATCCGAAGCCCATCCCGATCTCGCCTGGTTCTTCGCTGACTGGGTTGATGCCGACAAAGGTCTGCCTGATCTGAGCATCGAGAGCATCTTCCCCACAGCTGCCTCGTCTGGAAACTGGCTGGTGGCCGTCAACGTTGCCAACAGCGGCTATGCCCAGGCTGAAGTCCCTATTACTGTCCGCTCCGCTTCCAACGCAGTCACCCACCGCGTGCGCATCCTGGCCCACGACAAAGTGACCGAACGCATCCTCATCCAGGGCAAGCCCACGGAGGTCCAGGTCAACGACGGCACCGTGCCGGAAACCCAGGCCAGCGTCCATGTCACCAAACTTGACGACCCCGCATCGAGCCAATCCAACCCGCCGCAGCGGTAAGAGGCGACATTGCATGGATTAATAGGTTGGATGGCGATTATGCGATAGCTAATTGCGCCCTCTTTGTCGTACTGCGCGTCAGGTTATCGGCTGTTCAGAGATCGGAGTGTGCTTTTGAGGATCTTTTTCGATTGCATAAGGCGTGCGAGGTCAATTGGTGTCTGGCCGAATTCGTTTCTTGACGTCGTCCTTGCACCAGCCGCGACGAGCCTTTGAACGATTTCGACTAAGCCTCGGCCCGCAGCTTCGTGAAGCGGCGTGTTGCCGAGGTCCCCTACCGCATTCACATCTGCTCCCAATCTGATGAGCTGCGCCACGTCCGCCCGGTCGGTTCGAACGATGGCAGCGTGCAACATGGTGTCGCCGCTTAAGCCTCGCGCATTCACGTCATTCCATACAGTTGACGAGAACTCGGGCGAGTCCCGATACTTCTCAACAATCCTCAATAGTTCTTCGTTCATACTTGCTATGCCGTCCGAACAGGATAGTAAACGATAACAGCCCGTTGCATAAACTGAAGAACTGATTGTGATCCGGCAGACTCAGATTCGGCCCGAAGTACCCTACTCGTCTTTCTTCTCATTGCGCGCCTTCACCTTGAACCAGATCGGTGTGCCTTTGAAGCCGAAGGCCTCGCGGATTTGATTCTCCAAAAAGCGCTCGAAGCTGAAGTGCAGCTTGATGTCGCGGTCGGTGAAGAGCACAAAAGTCGGCGGCGCTACGGCGGCCTGCGTCATATAGAAGATGCGAAGACGCTTGGCCATCGGCACCGGAGCGCGCTGAAAGTCGATCTTGTCGAGGAAGCGGTTCATCTGCCCGGTGGAAACGCGCTTGCGACGCTCGGCGGCCACGACGACCACTTCGTGCAGCACGCGCAGCATCTTCTTGGCGTCAGGAACGGTGCCTTCGAGCGCGGAGAGAAAAATCACCGGCGCGTAGCTTAAGTACTTGAGCACCGTGCGCAACTGCTCCTCAAAGATTTCGCGATCAGCCGGCGGTTTGCCGTCTGTGCGGCCCGTTGTCACCGCGTCCCACTTGTTCACCACGATGATGACGCTGCGGCCGCTCTCGTGCGCATAGCCGCCGATGGTGGCATCTGCCCCCGTTACACCGTCGGTAGCGTCGAGCACCAGCAGGGCCACATCCGCGGCTTCCAGATGACGCCGCGCCATCACCACGCTCATCTTTTCGGCCATCAGATGAGTCTTGCCTTTGCGCCGGATGCCTGCGGTATCCACAAACCGCAGTTGGTTGCCTTCGAACTCAACCACCTCGTCTACCGCATCGCGGGTGGTGCCGGCGATGGGCGAAACAATGGCCCGCGAGGTTCCTGTCAGCGCATTTAGCAGCGTAGACTTGCCCACGTTCGGCCGTCCAATGATGGCCACTGAAGTTTCGTGCTGTTCAAACTCTCCGTGCGTGCGGTGGAGTGGACGAAGCAACTCGTCAGCGGACTCTGGCGCGCTTGGGCCGCCCTCGGAGGTTTCAGCCTCTTCGGCTTCGGCGTCTTCCGCCGCTTCAGCGGCCTGCGTCTCGGCCTCGGTCAACGCAACCTGCGGCGGCGCGGGAATCGCCTCGGCAATCGCTTCGAGCAGGTCGCCTATGCCCAATCCATGCTCGGAGCTGATGGGAAACATATTGCGAATGCCCAACTGGCGAAAGTTTTCCGCAGCCATCGCCATGGCTTCGCCCTCAACCTTGTTCACTGCGAGAAACAAGGGCTTGCCGCCGCGAATCAGCATCCGCACCAGATCGTAATCCGGACTGGCCAACTCGGTTCGCGCATCCACCACCAGCACCAGCGCGTCAGCCTCTTCCAAGGCCACCTGTGCCTGGGCATAAATTTCTGTGGGGATCAATTCCGTATCGTCGGGCACCATGCCACCCGTGTCCACCAGCCGGAACTCGCGCCCCGCCCACTCGTACTCACCATAGATACGATCGCGCGTAATCCCCGGCTCGTCGCCCACAATCGAGCGGCGGCTTTGGGTCAGCCGGTTGAAGAGCGTGGATTTGCCCACGTTGGGCCGGCCCACAATGGCCACCAGCGGCAGCGCGATCGCGCGCAACTTTACCGGCACTATCGACTTATGATATTTCGACAAAACTTATCTCCAATCGCTGCCAGACCCATGCTTAACGGGGCTGGGCAGCGTCGCTCCATTTTCTATCTGATTCCAACCTGAACCTGCATTCAGATGCTTGCTTGGAAGGCCAACTCCCAGGGAACCGCGACTGCAAGCAGCAACTCAATGAATGAACTGTCGAGAAGATCGCAAAGAACTGCGGTAGGATTCTGAGCTCAATCACCTGCCAGAGCAGTCTGTGCGTATCTATTCAAAGGACAGCGAGGCCAGTCCTGCTTTCAACAAAACGATAAACGCCCGCTTCTCTAGTATCTCATCCGTTAACAGCCGCGCGCCTTGATAAGCCTTTTCTTATCTTTCTTACAGAATCCGGGCACGTCGCTTGCCCTCCCGTTTCAAGGGAGGAAACGATGCATATCCACGGGAACTCCATGAGCATCAACGCGGCCAACTTTTACAGCGCCGCACAGAACGAGAAGACCGCTGCAGCGCAGCGAGCCGCCGATCTCCGCAAAAAGCTGCTCAAAAGCGCATCGGAGATCGAAGGCGCGGCGCCCCCCGAGGAATCTCTGCTTATTGGTCAGTGGATGGACTCGCGGCACAGCCAAGTCGAAAGCGAAGGGGAAGATCGCACCAGCGCCGAGGGCAAAGACCCAGACTTTGGATGATTCGCATCCTGCTACTTGGTCTGCTTGCCAGCGTCAGGTGACGGGGCACATGCGGTTTGCTGCTCCCGCGCGCAATCTTTCTTCTCCATTTGGCACGCACGCACTGGATCGCGGAGCTTCTTTTCAACGAAGATTGCATAGGTGCATGAGCTCTCCTTGCGCCGGGCGGTGTCCGTTTCAAGTGAAATCCCCTTTTGATACCACGTATCCGCAAGCTCAATCTCGCCAGCATAGTCATAGGTCCTACCCAGATCCCAGGCATTGATTGGGTCGTTCGGGGCTAATTGTGCAGCCTTTTGCAAATAAGGAATCGCCTCAGAATCTCTCTTGAGCAACGATAGAAACGCGCCGATATTACCAAGAACATCAGGGTTATTCGGGTAATGCTTATCCAGTACCTTCATGAAGTCAAGCCCAACCTGGTATTGCCGGAGGTCGTTCAGTTCCGGCGCATAAGCCATCCAGGCGTCAAATGCATCTTTTCCCTTATAGATATCGCAGCTCTCATCGAGCGCCTTGACCATATCCGAATAGCGAGCCGCAACTTCCAGAATGTGAAGCCTTCCCTGGTGGATAGATAAGTCCTGTGGAGCAAGTTTGATTCCAAGATCGAGATGCTTCAGCGCTTCGTCCACAGCTTCAGGCGTGAACCCGCCTGCCATCGTCCCGCCGCCCGCGTCATCTCCTTGCAGTTGGATAATGTCATGCCCACAGAGCGAAACGTTGGCAAGGCACTTTTGCGCCTCAGCTCTCTCATCCGTCTTTGAAGAGTCGACAAAGGACGTGCACAACCGCTTCGCTTCTACGCAGTTATTGGCACGAATCAGCTTCATCCAGTCAGAGATGTTTTCCGTCTGGCAATTGCTATGCAAGGAGAGTGAAAGTGTCAATGCGAATAGAAATAGAGTTCGGCCCATCGGTGGCTCCTTGCGTTCAACCAAGTTCTTAGCAGGGCCGGCCCCTTCGACCGCTGATGACAGTCGAATTAAAGGAGGCTCTCAAAACCTGTTGAAAACTTCCATCGATTGTTTATCAGCAATTAACAACTGGCTGTCGATTCATTCGCCCAACAAAGAACCCTCACGCGTTTTGAGGCGCGTGAGGGCAGGAAGGCTTCAAATTACATTTTGTTACTGACAAAGACCGCAGTCGTCAGAGCCGGAATGGTTGCCGTGCCCGACTGCGGGTTAAAGGTGGATTGACGCACGACTGGATCGCTTGATTGCTGATGCACGGGATGAAGTTGCAACTTCAGTCCCTGGAGCACTGTGCTGGTGAAGGTAACCTGCGCATCGGTTGCGTTATAGAAGACGACGATGTGGTGATACGGACCGTAATTCGTTCCGTTGTCGTCAAGCTTAGCCACGATCAAGCCCGGAATCTGGCTGGGGCCGGTGTTCAAGAAGCTCAGATTCGCCTGAATTTCGTTGAAGGTCCTCATGCGGAAGAGTCCCGAACTGTAGCGAATGGCCATGAACTCCTGGAACGATTTGGTTGTGTCGGAGATATTCCGCGGAGTCGGATCGAGCGCAGGATTGGCGAGCAGCGGCTGCATGATCGGCCACTCAGATTGGTTCTGGCTGGCCACAGGTAGCCCGATGCCCCAGTTGGCGGTCTCGTAACTGAAGTCGATCTTGTTGAACCAGTCGCCGGAGATGTAGCTGTTGTTATCCATGTCCTTGGAGCGCAACAGATCGTCGCCGCCCTGGAAGAACGGAATGCCCTCGCCGAGCGCAATCAGGCTCATGCCCAGCACCTGGCGCCGGGCGCGTGTGGCGATTGAGTCAGATGCCGAAGCCTTAAGTTGCACGGCATCGAAGAGTGTCTGATTGTCGTGAACCGAGCAGAAGTTGATGTCCTCGATGGGGGTTGCCGCGTAGCCGGCGGGTTGTCCGCCGTAGTCCAAGTCAGCTCCTGTGACGGTCTGCCCCTGGGCATCGACGAAGGAGTAATTTTTGAGGTTTCCGGTCAGGCCTATGCGAATCCAATCTGCTTGCTGCAGCAGAGTGGCCAACTGGCTGGATTGCGGCGTACTAGCCGAAGTAAACGCGCTTGGGTCGGTGGCCAGGCCGGTAGCGAAGCCCTGAGTGCGCGTGTCGGTGAAGGGGCTGCCGCCGCGAATGCCGTCCCGTATGCGGTCGTTGAAGGTGCCAATGCCGTAGCCATAAAGGTTGAGTTGGCTGGCGTTGGGGCCGAGCGCGTTGTTGGCGGTCTCGCCGATCTGGTAGCCTTCGCCGTAGAGATAAACCTTGCTGCCGTCCACGCCGTCCTTTTCAGGGGTGAGCGCATTCAGCGCGTTCTTTAGGTCCTGCATGTTGTAGGTGAAGTGCATGCTCATCTCGTCAAAGCGGAAGCCGTCGATCTTGTACTGCTTCGCGTTGAGCAAGACGGTGTCGATCATCAGCTTTTCCATCATCTGATGCTCGCTGGCAGTGTCGGCGCAGCAGGACCCTGTGAGCAGTGCGCCGTTGGCGTCCAGGCGGTGATAGTAGTTTGGAACTATCTCGTCCAGATTCGCCTCGAAGGTTTCACCGCTGGCGCTGGTGTGATTGAAAACCACATCCTGAATTACGCGTAGCCCCGCCGAGTGCAAACCTGCGACCATCGTCCGGTATTCAAAGACGCGGTTATCCGGGTTGATGGCATAGGACCCTTGCGGGGCCATGTAATGCACCGGGTTATAACCCCAGTTATAGCCATCGGTATTCTGGACGGCTGTAATGGCTGCCTGCTGTTGCTCGCCATCGGGCGGATATTGGGCCAGGTTTCCGGGTGATTGCCAGGTTGACTTATCCTCGTTGACTCCGTCGAAACGGAAACTGGGCAGAATGTGAACGGCGGTCAGCCCCGCTCGCGCCAAGTCGCGAAGATGCCTCATGCCATTGCTGTCGAGGTCCGCAAAGGCTTCATAAGTGCCTTTGATTGCATCAGGCACGCTGGGGTCGTCCACGCTGAAGTCGCGAATGTGCAGCTCGCAGATACTCATATCGCTGAGGCTTTCCAAGGGAGGCGAAGAAAGAAAGTCCCAGCCGCGCGGTTTCAGCGCATCTTCGTCAAGATCGGTGATGCGGCTCATGGTTCCATTCAGCGCAACATCGACCGAATATGGATCGGTGGTTGTGTTGTTGACGATAGCCTGAGCAGCGGCGACGTAGACATTCAAGCTGAAGAGGTAATACTTTCCCTTCCAGTCATAGTCGCCGCGGGCAACCCACACGCCGTTGTGCTCATGCATGGCAACCGTTTGCTCAGGCGCCGTGTCGGTTGGCTTGTTATAGAGAAGCAAGGAAACGCTCTGTGCCGTAGGCGCCCAGAGCTTGATCTTCACGGGCGCCGAGTCATCATCGTCAAAGTCGAACCAGCCGTGGTCGCCGTTGTGATGGAAGACCACGCCAAGGCGGCCGGAGTACGAATAAAGGGCGTCAAGCGCGCCAAAGATCTGTATTCCGGTGGCGTATTTCAACGAGCCGTCGCTCCCCAGAGCAGATACAGCAAGCTGGCTCTGAAGCGCCTGCGCAACCACTCCCGGCAGAAGGTTGGCGGGCAACTTGAACAGCGCATAACCCGCTAGCGCCGGATAGTGGGCCAGTTCTGCGGCGGTAAGTGTACCGGAAAACGGTGTGAGTGGAATAGAGCTTCCACCAGCGACTCCAGTTAGAGTTAGCTGCAAGCTTGCCGTCGGGCTGTAGTTAATGACGTAAGTCCAGCCGGACTGGTAATACTGCGGCTGAATGGCTATTGTGGTCGCATCGATCCAATAAGCCTGTAGCTGATCGAAGACGCCGCTCAGTATTTGTGCCGCGGTGGGCTGCTGAGTGAAGACAGTGGGATTTCCGGAGACCACCCACGCAGAGAGATACTGAGGCACATTCAGATATTGATTGGGGCCGGGGTCATTAACATTGGTGGAACAGTTGTGGAGGATGAATCCGAGTTGTCCGCTGGTAATGCCCACATCGTAGTAAGCGCCATAGGCGTCGTACCCTGAAACATAATCCTCCGTGACGCACCAGTTTCCGGTGGGATCGCTGGTAGCTCCAAAGGGGTAAAGACTCCAGCCGGCATAGTCTCCATCGGGCCGGTAATAGTGGATGCGGGCGTAGCCGGCGGGAATCGAAGGGTCAGTGGAGTACTCGGTCACAGGTTGGGCGGTAAAGACGTTCAGGTCTCCGGAGAGAACCCATGCCTGGCTGTATTGCGTCACTTGCAGATACTGATTCGGTCCTGGATCTTTAATCCCGGTTTGGCAGTTATGAACAATGAAGCCAAGCTGTCCACCATTCCATGCCGGATTTACGCCTACGTCATAGTAAGCGCCGTATGAGTCGTAGCCGGAAACGTAGTCCTCGGTGGAACACCAATTGTCACCGTCGTCGCCGGCTCCCCATGTGTAAACGCTCCATGCGCCGTAGTCGTTGTCAGGCCGGAAGTAATGAATGCGGACTTTGCCGGAAGGGATTGGCGGGTCCGCCGCCTGAGCGGTTGGCGGCTGCGTGGTCTGTAGTACGCCGCTTCCTGAGAGCTGCCAGTACTCGTTGCCTTGCGTGGCCGGGTCGACGTACTCGTTGGGACCAGGGTCCTTGGTGTTTCCTTTGTGGAAAATGATGCCGACATTGGCTGCGCCGGTTATAACACCTACGTCGAAGTAGGCTCCAAAGCTGTCGGTGCCCGTTACGGTAACCGGGCCTGCTCCGTAGTTATTCGGCTCGGTCGTATCGCCAAAGGCATAAATGGTCCAACCAAGGTAATTTCCGTCAGGACGGAAATAGTGAATGCGAATATCGCCAGTGGGGATCGGCGGGTCAGCCTGTGCCCCTGCAAACTGGCAAGCCAACCCGAGGAGAAGCAGCGCCGGAAGAATGACAGACAGGCGTCCCAGCGTAAGCCGCTGGGGGAATGTTGCGGGCATGTGGGTTCCTCATTTCGTCCCGAAGCCGGGAAATTTTTACGGCGCAACTCTACCCGAGCCAGGTGATTGGCTGCAATTGTTCATCAATTCAATTCAGGATCAATTCTCTGTCAACAGATAAATAGCTATTTTGCAATCTGCCAGGAGAGGAGATTAACTTGTTAGCGAGATGAGCGTGCGCATCCTCAGACGCGGCCTTACCCCTTGCGCCGGTAAAGCACTTGGAACTCGTAGCCCTGGTTGGCGGGGAAGAGGCTGGCTACGTGGCGCAGGCGCTCGGCGAGAGCCGTGGCGGCGAGCAGAGGATAATCACGCTCGCGCAGGTCGTGGTAATCGAAGTCCACGGCCAGCGACAGCATATAGATCGCCAGCGCATCGGAGAAAGCTGACTCGAAGTAAGAGCTGCGCGAGCGTTCGTCGATACTTGTTTTGCCGGCGCGGTTGTCTTGCGCGTGGCGGCGGGTCTCCCAGGCGTCCTGGCTGGTTTCGCCGCGCACCTGGGCCTCGGCCTGCTGCCAGGCCAAGGTGGAAAAGCTCTCCGGAACTCCCGCGGCCTCGACAAAGTTGTGGGCTACGTTGATGAAGAATTCGAAGGCAAGGCCAAAACGATCCTCAACTAGCCGCGTAGAAAGAAAGACGGCCTCGGTCGAGCCGAAAACAGCATTGCGATGGCAGATCGCGCGATCGCCCAGATCGACGGTATAGCCGGGCGCAACCATGGTCTCATCGGTGTCGGCAATGGCCAGCGGGACAAAGTAATAAGCGCGGTGCTCAAGCGCGGCAGAGAGCGTAGCCGGCACGGCGTCCACAAGGCGCTCCAGGTCCGCGTCCGTGACGCGCGTTTCGCCCCACATCGCGTAGTGAATTCCGTTGGGGGCCTGGGTCACAGCCACCTGCGTGGCCACCTTTTCCGCCTGCCAAAGCTCGACCTGTGCGCTGCTCGCCATGAAACTGTATTCTAGACCACGGAGGCTCTCAAGCTGACGCAATCGGCACAACGTGAACGCACCGCCGGCGGAAAAGTATTCGGATTTCCGCTGAAGGGATTCGGTTTCTTCACCAGCCTGATGCTGGCTTTCGCGGCGGCGTTCTTCACCTTTTTTGCTTCCACCACCATCGCCATCTTCGCGCTGCTGGCATGGAACCTCATAGGCCACCATGCGGTGAACTACGCCGATACCTATCGCTATGTCGGCTTTCCGGCCGGCGCGCTGGTGCTGGTCGTGGCTCTGCCATTCTTCGCCGTGCTTTGGATCAGGGCCAAGCTGGGCAATTAGTGGGGCTTAACTTCCCGCCGACCTGGGGTTTGCGGGGTTGAGCTTGACCACCTGAATTTTGCGCGCCAGACCGAGTTTTGAAAGCAGCCAGATGCCCCAGTAGTTTGGGTCAAACTCGTACCAGGCGAGGCCATGGCGAGCCGAGACGGGATTCGCATGGTGGTTGTTGTGCCAGCCTTCACCACCGCTCACCAGCGCCACCCAGAAGTTGTTGCGCGAGTCGTCGCGAGTTTCAAAGCGGCGGGAGCCCCAGAGGTGGGTCGCGGAATTTACGAGCCAGGTGGCGTGGAGTCCGAGGGTCACGCGGAGAAAGGCTCCCCAGAGGAGCATACCGACGGCGTTGGCCCAGCCGCCCCAGAGCCATCCGAGGCCGAAGAGGAGCACACCGCTGGCGACCAGCGGAATCCAATGGTACTTGCTCAGCCAGACATGGAAGCGGTCGCGCACCAGGTCAGGGACATAGCGCGCCAAAACCTGAGTTTGCGCGTGCAGCGAATTGCCCCAGATCATCCATCCGGTATGCGCCCACCAGCCACCCTCGCGCGGCGTGTGGGGGTCACCTTCGTGGTCACTATTCTGGTGATGGACGCGATGAACCGATACCCAGAAGATGGGTCCACCCTCGAGCGAGAGCGTGGCGCAGATCGACATGATGTACTCAATCCACTTGGGCGTCTGATAACCGCGATGAGTGAGCAGCCGGTGATAGCACATGCCGATGCCGACATTGATGGCCAGCACGTAAAGCGCCACTGAGACCGCCAATCGCTGCCATGTGAAGAAGAACAGCGCAGCCACTGCGCCTATGTGAAAGGCGATGATCACACCCAGGGTCAGCCAGTTAACGCCCTCGCCGACGCCGACGGCGCGGCCCATGCGGACCTGTTGCCGTGCGGGGAGCCGCTCTGGCTCCGCATACGGCGTTGTGGAGGCAGTGACCAGAGGGGCTTTTGGAAGCGGATTGGTAGACACCGAGGTGGAGCTTTCAGGAGCCAGCACAGGAGCGGGCGTGGAAAGAACTGAGGCCATAGGGGGGAAGTCCCTTGGAGAGTGGCGACGCGCCCACTCATCCTCGCCAATTGTATCTGGAGGTTGACCGCGAAACCATACCGGATAGACCTTATCCAAAATAAATTTTCACAATTCCCGAAATGTGTGAGCAATCCCGCTCACAATTCGGCGAAATTGAGCCCAAGCGTTCCTCCGGGGCTGAAGCCCGCGCTGGTGCAGCTAACTTTTTGCGGGGGTTGAACCCCCCGCCTCCCTCCTGGGTCTCCGATTTGAGGCTGTCGTCCCGGCGTGTGGGCGGAGTGTTGTTCGAGGGGCACTGTTCTGCGGGAGAGAGCGGATTCAAGGAACGAAAACCTTTGCGTAGAAATACACATGATTGGGCGAAAATTTGGTACATAAGCTGAATCGAAAGGGGTTCTTGTGCAGGAATTGCCGCTAAGTACTTTGAAATCATTGAAGAACGTTCTCTTGAAGGACGCAAAACAGGGCCTTGGCCGGGGAAAGGGGATGAAAAAGCGGACGGACAGGCACGCGGAGACGCGGAAGAAGCTGGACGAGACGATGCTGGCGTTTCGCTTGGCGCGGAGGGCGGTGGGCGAGACAAAGGGCTGCCTGCGGGCTGTGCGGCAGGCGGTGGGGATTCCGGTGGACGAGGTCGCGCGGCGGCTGGGCGTGTGCCGGTGGGAGGTTTTCCGGCTGGAGAAATCGGAGAGCGAGTCGCGGATCATGCTGAACACACTGCGGCGGGCGGCGGCGGCTCTGGATTGCGAACTGGTGTACGGCTTGACGCCACGAGAAGGAACGCTGGAAGAGCTGGCCGCGGCGCAGAAGGCCGCGCATGAAAAAGCGCTTGAAGAATCTCATGAGAAGAGACGCGCGGAGGTGATGGCGACGGAAGAAAAGATTCTGAAGCAGATTGGATGGCGGAGGGCGATATTGAAGAATTTTCGGCGCGGGCTGCGGGAGGCAGGGATGAAAGTGAGGTGAGGCAGGGCTAGGGAATAGGGAATAGGGCTGCGATACGTGCGGCGAAGTGAAAAGGAGTTCTTGCTCTCCCACCCTTTCCGCGATGAGACTGCGGAAAGGATGGGGCACCCGGCTTTGGCGGATTACTGGACTAGCTTCAAGACAGCCTGCTGAGCCTGGTTGGACTGCTGCAGAGCGGCCATGCCGGTGGATTGCAGAATGTTGTATTGGGTCATGTTCGCTACCGTTTTGCCGATGTCGGCGTTCATGATGGAGTTGGTTGCCGAAGTGAGATTAGTGTCTTCGGCTTGGATGTCATTCGCTGTCGCTGTCAACCGGTTGACGTTGGCTCCTACCGCTCCGCGCTGGCTGGATATGTCGTTGATGGCGGTGGTGATCAACGCGAGTGCGGCGGTCGATCCCGATTGCGTGAGCAGTGCGCTCCCGGTCATATCAGCGCCTGCGTTTCCGTTGCTCGTGCCGAGGCTGGCGGTGGTGAGGGAACCAACCGTTACATTGAGGTTCGTGCTGCCGCCTGTGGTGCCGTCGCTGGTGAAGACATCCATTACGCTCGATCCGGAAGTTCCGCCGGACGCAGTCTGCTGTGCGGTGTTGTTGCTGGATGCGATTGAGGTGATGCCCGCCGTGTTGCCTGCCGCGGAGATGCCGATGCTCAGCGCGCCGGTGGTCTGGTCGTAGGAGGCGGTGTAGTCGCTGGCGGAACTGTTCAACTGACTCAGCAACTGCGCGGCAAGGTTGGTGCTCGTCAAGCCTGCTAGGCTGACACTAACCGTTGCAGTGACTGGCGAAGAACCGCCCACAGTCTGGTCCGCCGCGCTGCTGGTGGAGAAGGAAGTGACCCCCATTCCTGAATTGAGTGAGATCGACAATGTGCCGGAAACCGCGGCGTAATTGACTGAATAGACGCCCGATCCGACATCCGAATCGAGTTGGGTTTGCAGGTAGTTCTGCAGGTTTGCCGTGCTTACGCCGTCAAGGCTGATGGCGGATGGTGTGCTGGCTGCGGGAACGATGGCCTCCTGCATCCCGCTGCTGCCTCCATCCACTGCCAGCGACTCGCCGGCGCCGAGAGTGGCCTGGATGGTGCTGCCGGCGTCTGAGAGGCCAAATCCGATAATGTCCGGAGGGTCACCGGAGTTTACATAGACAGTTCCGTTTCCGGTGGTTGCAAGATCTGTATTCAACATGTCTTGCAGATTTGTCAGCGCCGCGGATGAGCCGCTGAGGAGACCGGAGTAACTGGTGTTTCCAAGATCGATAATGGCCGTGGCGCTGCCACCGGGTCCGGTGCCGAGGATTTTCAGCGTGCCGCTGAGGGTAGATCCAGGGGCAATCGAGTTGCTGTATACCTGAAAATCCGAATTGGTCAGGTTGACGTTCTGGGTGCCGAGAATGGGCGTTGCCGTAACATTCGAACTGCTTACCGTGAAGATTTCATTGGTGTCGTTTGACTCGATGTTTAGCAGCCCGCCACTTGTAAACCAGGCGGTATAGGCCGTGCCGGTCTCGGCTCCCAGGCTCGTCGTCAGGTCGTTCCCGAGCTGAGTCAGTGCCGCGGATTGCGTGGCCGAGTTGGCGCTTGTCAGCCCCAGATAGTTGGCGAAGTTGATGGTGGCAGAGCCGTCTCCGCCAGGGTTCCCAAGTGTGCCAGGACCGCCTGATGAGGTAAATGTAAGCGAACCGGCCAAGCTGGCCCCCAGGTAAAACCCGCTGCCCTGCACTTCGAATTGCTGGGCTAAAGTTGAAAAAGAAACCTCGACAGGAAGCTGGGCTGTCGCGGGGTTCGACGTTTGAATGGTGAGTACGCCGCCGCTGATGGACGCAGTGTAAGTCGATCCCGTCGTGGCTCCCATGGCAGTAGTCATGTTGGCAGCCAACGCGTTGGCCGCGTTGGTCGCGGTGGTGGAGTCGCTGCTGGCCAGCCCCTGAAAAGCGCCAAGGTTGATGCCGATTGAATCGGGAGCGTTACCTCCTGAGGAGGAAATGTCCAGGTTGCCACTCAGTGTATCCCCAGCGATGATAGGACTGGACGTAATCGTAGAGCTATCGGGGCTGGCAGCAAAGGTGAGTTGCTCCGCAATCCCGTCGACTTCAGGGGTGTTTGAGGTGACGGTGATGTTCCCGCTGAGCGTAGCGCCGGAAGTGACGGTGCCGCTGGTGGAAGTGCCGCCGGCGTCGTTCAAAGTGATGCCGGATTCGGCACCGGCTACGCCGGGGATGGTGGAGGTAACATTGAAGCCGCCGGTCAATGTATCCGCCGGATTGATGGCGCCGGTGATCGTGGCCCCGTTATTGGAGAGACTCACCGCGGAACTGCTTGCGCTATTAAAGATCTGCGTGCCGTTGAACTGCGTGGTTGCGCCGATCTGGTTGATTTCCGTGAGGATGCTCTGGTACTCCGTGTCGGTGGCAGTACGCTGCTGGCTGGTAAGGCCGGCGCTGGCGGATTCGGTTGCGAGTGTGACAGCGCGGTTCAAAAGGGTAGTGACCTGCGAGAGCGCGCCGTCGGCGACCTGGAGAAAGCTGATGCCATTGTTGGCGTTGATGGAAGACTGCGCGAGGGCGGCGGTATTTGCTTGCATTCCGCTGGCCATGGAAAGGCCGGCCGCATCGTCCGCGCTGGAGTTGATTTTCAATCCAGTGGAGAGCTGCTGGAGCGTCTTCTGCTGTGCCGCGGCAGTCTGATTGAGGCTGTTCTCAGCAATGAGGGAAGAGACGTTATTAAGAATGCTCAACGACATGGACTTGCCTTCGTTCCGTACTGCTCGCTCCAGGGTTCCCAGCGGCACAGGAACTGGCGATGATTGCCAGAAAAGGAGTAACACGCCAGTTTCAGGTCTCGAGGCGGGCGTGAACCTCTATCACCGCTAACTCTATCGGCATCTGCTGGGGGAACTTCCATTGTGGCGTATGATTTACGTCACACTCTCGACAACATTCGGCGGCTGGAAATTTGCGGGTGGGTCGGAAATAATCGAAGCGGATGGGCGGTGACGATTCTCCAATAAGATACGAGGTGATTCCCCATGGAACTGAATAAGAAAGTTGCTGACTTTACACTGCAAACTGACGAGGACAAGACTGTAAGCTTGTCTGACTATGCCGGGAAGCCGGTGATTCTGTTTTTTTATCCCAAGGCGGACACGCCGGGCTGCACGATTGAGGCCTGCGGATTCCGCGACACGTTCAAGAAGATCCAGGCGGCGGGCGCTGTGGTGCTGGGCATCAGCCGCGATACGCCGAAGGAGCAGGCGAAGTTTCGCGCCAAGTACGAGTTGCCTTACACGCTGCTTGCCGATGTGGACGAGAAGGTCTGCAACCAGTTTGGCGTGCTGAAGGAAAAGAATATGTATGGGAAGAAGGTGTGGGGCATTGAGCGGACCACGTTTGTGATTGGCCCGGACCGGAGCCTGCTGCACGTGTTTCCCAAGGTGACGCCCGCGGGCCATGCGGAAGAGGTGCTGGGGCTGCTGAGTGAATTGAAAACAGCGCACAAGTGAGGGACAAGCTGCCGGGACAGTTGGTTGAGCGCGGATTGCTTGAGGCGTCACCGGAGGTGGTGGCGCCGCTTCTGCTGGGCAAGGTGCTGGCGCATGTTACGCCGCGGGGAGTTTTGGCGGGACGGATTGTGGAAACCGAGGCTTACCTTGGTCCGCACAACCAGCCGCCCGATCCGGCAGCTCATTCTTATCGCGGGCCCACGCCGCGCAACCTGGTGCTGTTTGGCCCCGCTGGACATGCGTATGTCTACGCTATCTATGGCCGGTACTTCTGCATGAACATCACTTGCGAAGTTGATGGGCAGGCGGGTTGCGTGCTGCTGCGCGCGCTGGAGCCAGTGGTGGGCGCGAATGGGATGGCGCGGAATCGCGGACTTGAGAAGGGCGCGGCGGGAAGGTTGCTGACTTCAGGTCCGAGCCGGCTTTGCCAGGCGCTGGAACTGACGCGGGCGACGCATAACGGGCTTGATTTGCTTGATGCTCATTCGCCGTTGCAGGTGCGCGACGATGGCTATGCGGCGGGTGAGATATTGGTGACGCCGCGCATCGGTCTACATGTGGCTGTGGACTGGCCAATGCGCTTTGCGTTGGCGGGAAATAAGTGCGTGTCGGGGCGCAAGAGCTTGAGGGGTTGGTGAAGTGCAAGCAGAGCAGGCTATGCGTGGGTTTTATTCTCGGTGAAAATCGCCGCTTTTGCCGCCGGATTTTTCTTCGAGCTGAATGTTGCGAATGACGATGGATTTGTCGAGGGCCTTGGTCATGTCGTAAACGGTGAGCGCGGCGACGGCTGCGGCTGTGAGGGCTTCCATTTCGACTCCGGTGGGCGCGGTTGTGGCGACTGTGGCACGGATGCGCACGCCTCCGGGGACGATCTCCGCCTGGAGATCGATGTGCGAGAGCGGTAGAGGATGGCACATGGGGATCAGGCCGGCGGTGCGCTTGGCAGCCTGGATTCCGGCGATGCGGGCGACCTCGAGGGGATTGCCTTTGGGGTTGGCGGGAAGTGCGTCGAGGACGGCGGCAGAGAGTTCGACAAAGGCCGAGGCGGTGGCGGTGCGGCGAGTGGGCTGCTTGGCGCTGACATCGACCATGACTGCCTGGCGGGATTCATTGAAATGCGAAAGCTGCGGGGAGTCGGACATGGGGATCCTCTTGAACAGGGCGGATTGGGATTCCAGGTTTCCCACCCATTTCGCATAGAACGCGAAATGGATGGGGCACCCAGCATTCTCAACCAGTCGGGTGGCTCCTCACAAGAGCAGAATGTGGACGAGTGAGCCGGCTTCGAGGCTGTGCGTGTCTTCAGGAATAACCAGGAAACAATTGGACCGAGCGAGAGCGACTAAGTCTCCTGAGCCGTGCCAGGGGACAAAGGAAACCTGCGGCTGCTGGCCGGATGCGGGACTGAAGTTGCAAAACGCTGGGAGAAAACGCGTGAGGCCGGCTTTGGCGTGGCGGTCGGCGGACGGGGCAAGCCGCGCGAGTGCGAAGCGAGGATAAGACACCGCGTTGCCGGCGAGGGCTGCGAGGACCGGCGCAGCAAAGAGCAGAAAAGTGACGGCGGTGGAGACGGGATTGCCGGGAAGACCAAAGAAAGGGAGCGGCAAGGTGGAGGGGCGTGGAAGATCGCCGAAGACGGTCGGCTTGCCGGGTTGGATGCGGACGCCGGTGAAGTGAAAGCGTGCTCCGATGCGGGCCAGTGCGGGCTCGACGAGGTCGAATTTGCCTGCGGAGACGCCGCCGGAGATGAGCAGGAGATCAGCGGAGACGGCTTGGGCAAGAGCGGCGTCGAGGGCTTGGGCGTTGTCGGCTGCGGTGGGCAAGACCCAGGGCTCACCACCTGCAGCGGCTACCAAAGCGGCGAGCATGGGCGCGTTGGAGTTGCGAATCTGGCCGGGGGCGGGCGAGGACGCAACGGGAACCAGTTCATCGCCGGTGGTGAGGATGGCGACGCGGGGCCGGACAAAAGCTTCAAGAGAAGCGTAGCCGCAAGCCGCGGCAAGAGCGATTTGCCCGAAGTGGAGGGTGGTTCCGGCGGGAAGCAACTCATCGCCGTCGCGGGCCTGCGCGCCCTGGGCAACAATGTTTTCGCTGGCCTTGATGGAGCGGGGCGGGAGCAGGCGGATTTTGCTGGTTCCTTCTGCGATGGACGTCTCGACGTGTTCAAGCATGATGACCGCGTCGGCTCCTTCGGGAACCGGAGCGCCGGTCATGATTTCCCAGACAGACTTGGACGGTAGTGGGCCTGAGGGAGTTTGTCCGGCTCGGGTTGCGCCAGCAACGGTCAACTGCTTGTGAGTGGAGGCCTCTGCGGCGCGGCAAGCATACCCATCGCGAGTGGAACGGGCGAAAGGAGGCTGATCGCTATCGGCAGAGAGAGGCTGAGCGAGGATGCGGCCTGAGGCCTGAGCAAGTTCCACGTGCTCACAAGCGGGCCGGCCCGATGACTTTGTGTAAGCGGCCACCAGCGTCGCGGCCTGGTCGTAATCAGGCAGAGGAGAGATCATGGAATGGATTGTAGAGGGTTTGAAACAAATGCGATTGGAGAAGGCGAGCAAAGATACGAAAGGCGCTCCCTACATCCGGGAGCGCCTTTCAGTAAGCAAGAGAGAATTGTCCGTCTATTTACCGGACTTGGTGGGCTTGGGAGCCTTGTAAGCGGTGTCCAACTTCTGCGAGAAGCTGGCGAGGATTTGCTTAACTTCATCGGCATATGCGCCGGTTGGAGCCAGATCAAGATACTTCTGGTACGCCTCGAGGCAGCCGGCAGGCGCAATCATTTTCTGCGTCTTGGGATCTACTGTGGTATTGGCGATCAGGCCGTTGCCCTTGAGGTAGTAAGCCTGGGCCAAAGTTGGATCGGCCTGGATGGCCTTATCAGCAGCGACAGCCTGGGCATCCGGGTTGTGCTCCTGATAAAAGATGACAGCCTCGTTCTTGAGATAGAAGCCGGCCTGCGCAGGATTGATCTTGGCGGCTGCATCGTAGGCCGCGTTCGCCTCGGGAACCTTGCCGGTGCGCGCATATGACTCGCCGAGACCGGCATTGGCCGCGCCCTGAGCTTGGATATTCGGTTTTTTCGACGCGGCTTCCAAATCAAGAACCTTCTTATAGGTTGTCTCCGCATCGTCATATTTCTTCAGACCGAGTTGCGCCTGGCCCAACTGTACCCAAAGTGTGGAAGCGTCCGGCCTGGCCGCAGTGTCCTTGAGCATAAGGGCTTCGACATCGGCATACTTTGCTGTTCTGATTTCGTTTTCCTTAGCTTCGAGATCCGCCCTGGAGGCATTGGCGCCGAGAGCCTGGACAGCGGCGTCGCGCGCAGAGTTGGCATCAGCAAAGTCCTGGCCGGCCTGCTTGATGTCGGCGTTGAGATGCTTGACGACTTCATTGGCCTGCATGGCTTCAGCATTGTGCTTCCTGAGCTCAACCAACTGCTTTTGTTGATCGGCGGGCAGCTTGTCGATGTAAGCCTTGCGGGACATGTCGAAATCCTGGAGCACGTCCTGGCCAGCCACGATCTTGACACCATCAAAGGAGTCGACGAATTTGTCGGCAGGCGTGTCGGGTTGGCGGTAGACCACGGTATAAGTGCCAGTATTCGCTTCGCCCGCATAGTCGCCGGCGGGAGTAACCGGGAAGGTGAACTTATTGGTGTGGCCGCCATCGGTCGAGAGACTTACTGTGCCGGAGGTTCTTGATGCGCCTTCCGGTCCCATGATGTGACCGTGAATCTTGCCAGTGGGTCCCTTGAGCGCTGTGGGCGCGGCGGGTGTTTGCGCAAGCGCGGGCAAAAGGGCGAAAGCCAGCAGGCCCAGCCAAAGTGATATCGTGCGTTTCATCTGCTTCTCCTTGGGAGCGGCGGGAGCCGAGAGAACCCGCGAGCTCAAAAAATCATTTTATGCAGGCCTATGACCGCATGGAACCATGAGCGCGGCCGCAGGGAACTTCTTCTCAGCGCCAGGAATCTGACGCCGGCCCACGCTACCGTGCCCAGCTATCCATGGTAACCGGTTCGTCGGACCCGTGCGTGTGGCCTGTATCACACTCTAGAATAATACTTATGGCAATCACGATTCGCCCTGCTACTCGCGCGGATATTCCGCAGATTCTGACATTCATTCGCGCCCTGGCGGCTTATGAGCGCGAGCCCGAGGCCGTTACAGCGACCGAAGATGACCTGGAGCGGGACGGATTTGGCCGCAACCCCTTTTATTTCTGCCTGATCGCGGAGCACGAGGGACGTCCGGCGGGCTTTGCTTTCTATTTTTTCAACTATTCGACGTGGCAGGGGCGGCCGGGGCTCTACCTGGAAGATTTGTTTGTTGAGCCGGAGTTGCGCGGCCTTGGAATCGGCAGGGCTCTGCTGGAGCGCGTGGCGGCTATCGCGGTGGAGAAGGGCTGCGGACGCCTTCAATGGGCCGTGCTGAACTGGAATACGCCGGCCATTGATTTCTATCGCGCGACGGGGGCGGAGTTTATGGACGAGTGGCGGATAGCGCGTGTGACTGGCAAGGCGCTGGAGGTACTGGCCACCTGCGGTGGGGCAGACGGCGGTTGCGCGCCGTGAGGTTAGTGATTTCCCAGGTTTCAAAAGCGAAATCTGTGTGGCCGACTCATAAGGCGGCCGGCATTTGTGCTATCCCACCCTTGCGACAAAAACAAGAACGTCGCAAGGATGGGGCACCCAGACATCTGCGGTTGGGCAGACGGCGCTTGCGCGCCATGAGGTTAGTGGATTCCCAGGTCCCAAAATCGGGACCTCCACCCCACGGACCTGGGGCACCCGGTTTTCAGGAAGATAGGCAATGAAGAAAATTCGCGTGATTGGCGGCGGACTGGCGGGACCGGAAGCGGCGTTGACCGCTGCACGGTTGGGCTGCGATGTGGAACTCTACGAGATGCGGGTGATGGTGGACGGCAAGCCGAGACTGACCCCGGCCCACCAGACGATTGAGTTTGGCGAGCTGGTCTGCTCGAATTCGCTGAAGAGCGAATCGCCGAACACGACGCCGTGGCTGCTGAAAGAGGAGATGCGGCGGTTGGGTTCGTCGCTGCTCCGCATTGCGGACGAGACGGCTGTACCGGCGGGCCACGCGCTGGCCGTGGATCGCATGGAGTTTTCGCGGCGCATCTCCAAGGCGATTGCTGACGAGCCGAAGATTCGCGTAATTCGCGAGGAAGTCAAAACTCTGGACCCAAACGAAGACGGCACGAAGTGCACGATTCTGGCTACAGGTCCTCTGACCTCGGATGCATTAAGCGCGGAGATTGAACGCATTACCGGCGCAGGCCATCTGGCGTTCTACGACTCGATCTCGCCCATTGTTGAAGCCGATTCCATCGACATGGAGCGAGTTTATTTTGCCGCGCGCTGGGACAAAGGGACGGCTGACTACATCAATTGCCCGATGGACCGCGCGGAGTTCGATTGCTTTCTGGATGAGCTGCTGGCGGCAGAACCGGCCGAGGCCAAAGAGTGGGAAAAACTCGATTATTTTGAGGGCTGCCTGCCAATCGAGGTGTTGGCCCGGCGCGGCCGCGACACTCTGAGGTTCGGTCCGATGAAGCCGGTGGGTCTGCGTGACCCGCGCACGGGCAAGACGCCCTGGGCCGTGGTGCAGTTGCGCAAGGAAAATCTGCGCGCTGACAGCTACAACCTAGTGGGTTTTCAAAACCATTTGAAATTCGGCGAGCAGGCGCGGGTGCTGCGGCTGATTCCGGGTCTGGAGAACGCGCGCTTCCTGCGCTACGGGCAGATTCATCGCAACACATACATTCAGGCGCCGCTCCTGTTGGACGAAACGCTGCGTCTGAAGAAAGAGCCGCGGATCATGTTTGCGGGGCAGCTCTCTGGAGTGGAAGGCTACACGGAGTCGATTGCAACCGGGCTGCTGGCGGGGATTTATGCTGCCGCACTGGCGCGCGGGGAAGAACCTGTGCCGGCTCCGCGCACGTGCGCCCTTGGCTCGCTGGTGCATTACATCACGCACGCCGATCCTAAGCATTTTCAACCGGCGAACGTCACTTTCGACCTGCTGGAACCGCTGGAAGAGGAAGTGCGCAAGAGGGTTCGCGATAAGAAGGAGCGGCACCGCATGCAATGCGAACGTTCGCTGGCGGCCTTCGATGCGTGGCGGAACGCAATGCCGAAATCCGCTGCGGAACTTCGCGCATAATATCTGCGTAGGTCTCTTGTACAGTGTGCCTTCCCCGGAAAGGACTCATATGCGCGCTATCTCTGCCGCCGATGCCGTTTCGCCTGCGATTCAACGCACAAAAGAATTCCTCTTCAGGCCATTCTCCTGGGGAAACTACCTGAAGCTCGGCTTGGTGGCCATCATCACCGAGGGTCTTTCCAGCAGACTCAATTCCTCATCGAACCATAACCAACCCTCCGGACACGGCCCCGTCTTCAACTCCCTGCACGACATCCCCCACGAATGGATCGTCGCCATTGTGGCGGCCGTGCTGTTCGCGATTGTGGTGTCGCTCGTCGTGGCATATCTCATCACCCGCCTGCGGTTTGCGTTCTTTCATTGCCTTGTTCACAACACAAAAGAGATTCGCCCCGGCTGGCACCTCTATCGGGACAAAGCCATACGCTTCTTCGGTTTGAACATTGCGGTGGGGCTCTGCTTCGTGTTGCTGGCCGCCCTCATCGCCATCCCGTTCGTGCCCGGATTCGTCAAGCTCTTCCAGGAGATGGCGCCGGGCGGTCATCCCGACATCCCGTTGTTGCTGTCCCTGGTGCTGCCCTTGATTCCCATCATTCTTCTGCTGGCGCTGGCCGCAGTTCTCGCGGACGTGACTCTGCGCGATTGGATGCTGCCGCACTACGCTCTTGAGGACGCCACGGCAGGCGAAGCGTGGTCCCAGGTCTGGGCGCGCATCACTGCAGAGAAGGCGCAATTTCTTGCCTACGCGGTGCTGCGGCTCGTCCTGCCCACCATCGCCATGATCGCGCTGTTTGTCGTGCTCATCATTCCCGGCATCTTCCTCGTCGGTTCCCTGGGAGGCGTTGAGTACGGCATCCATTCGGTATTCGCAGATGCCACGGGCGGGACCAGGGTAATCGGCATAATCCTCATGGCCTTCTTCGGCGTGGTTGCCTTCGGCTTCGCCTTATTGGCGAGCATCTGCCTGGCAGGACCAATCGCCACGGCCACGCGGGAGTTTGCACTGATCTTCTATGGCGGCCGCTACCAGGCTCTTGGCGACATTATTTCTCCGCCGCCACCACCGCCGCTGCCAGTTAGCTGACCGTATGGGGCAGACCGCCTGACCATGGCCTTACTTCGCCGTGACGTGATCGTCTCCGTTCTCTTCACCGTCTTTGGCCGGCCTGGGATCGCGTTCGTTTATCTTTTGCTCCCGATGAACTGGAGGGTTGGGGATCCAGGGTTTCTACCCTTTCCGCAAGAGACGCGGAAAGGATGGGTCATCCAGCCTTCGATGAATGGTGGGCGGCGCAGACGCTTGTGGCCACCAAGGATTGAGGTGGGATGCTCACCAATGGGCTCTCGGCTTCGGGATGCGGCAAGGCAGAAGCTGTGGCATGATGAGGTGACGGGCCTCTACGGACATGGTGGATCTTGCGCACATTCTCTCTAATCGCGTGGTGGCCGTTGCCTTGCGCGCCGCGCTAGGTGGCTATTTGATTTATATGGGGCGCGAATTCTACGCGGATCCGCTGGCTTCATTCCGAAGAGCGGCGCGTCCGCTTCCGTACGATCCGTGGGTGAGGCATGTGATTCGCGGGCTGGCCTGTTTTTGCCTGTGGGGTGGATGCTTTATCATCGCCGCGGCTATCGCAGTGCTGGTTCTTAATCTGCATGGATATATATTGGCGGTTGAGCTGATGGTCATCGCGACCGTCGCAGCCTGGCTTCTGCTTCCAAAGCGTCCTGAAGCGAGTAAGGAAGATAGTTCTGAGATTTAGGAACGCACAAAAACAGAGGCGAATTCACCCTTATCGTCGCGGCATCGTTGTCGCCGTTTTCTCGAATTTCTAGACGCGCGCCAAGTCTGGTGCCAGATCCGGAACAGCTACGCCGATAGGAAGCGCGCGGGCGCTCTTCACCTCTCGCCTCGGTTGGGCGTGAAACGAGCAGCATGCCCGGTGACAATTCCGTCTAGCAGGATGACTCATCCGATGCCCTCGCAAATATCCTGAACTTCTCTGCGTTGGTCTGCGTATGGACCCGCAGGAGAAAATCATGAGATTAATTCGTCTTGTTTCAATCGTCATGCTGAGTGTGTGTGCTTTGGCACACGGACAGTCTTCTGCCAAGCCCGTTGCCAGCTCCGATGCGCAGAAGTCTTTCGACCTGATGAAGACTCTAGCGGGGACCTGGAAAGGTCCCATAACAACGGACAACCCCGCGTGGTCCACAGACCAGCCCATGTCCCTTTCCATCCGGGTTGCATCAAGTGGCAACGCGCTTATTCACGAGTTGAGCACACCTGGTCCCGAGGTCACCGTTTTCTATCTCGACAACGATCGACTAACGTTGCTTCACTACTGCGATTTCGGCAACAGGCCGCATTTGGTGGCTCGGCCATCTACGGATGGCAAGACGATAGAGTTCGATCTGGTGGACGCTCCCGGCAGCAACGCCATAGGGCATGTGAGCCACGCTGTCTTCACCATCCTCGACGCGGACCATCACATAGAAGACTGGACGTTCACGCTGGCGAACGGCACGCTTGTACACGGACACCTGGATTTCAAGCGAGTGCAGTAGCGTCTCTATCGCAAGTTGTGCGGGGTGGAGGCTGGATGGCTCTGATCGACAAAAGACTCCGCACGGCCTGATGGATGCGCTCGACGGCAGTGCGACGGTAATCCCAGCGTTCGTCTTCACACGGCTGTTCGACAACCATGGTCGCGTTGGCTTCAAAGAGCAGAACCTCGCCAAGCGAATTGAGGGCGAAGTCGATTCCCCCGTAGTCGAGCCCTAGCGCTGCTTGTATAGATGAAAGGGCGGTAATGGCCTTGCTGCTCAATACGCCGGGCATGTCGGCCAGGAATCTCGCTTCTTCCGCGCGGTGGTCGGGACGGTCCGCCATGTCGGCGCTGAAGTAGTGAATCTTCCAGTCTTCGGAGATGGCCAGGTGGAGAGGATAAAGCTCGCCGCCAACCATCATCACGCGATACTTGCGCGCGCAACCATCGGCGCCGCGGGCGTCGAGGTATGCAATGGCGAGCACTTCAGCCTCGGGCATTCCTTGTCCGGGGAGTCCAGCTACAGCGGAAGTGAGCGCTGAGCCGGAATCGACTTTGACGAAGTGCATCCCCATGTGGAAGCCGGGAACCCGCAAGAGCAAAGGGAAGGTAAAGCCGCTGGCGGCAAGCGCGCCGGGGCCATCCGGCGAAGCTAACAATGCTCGCGGGAAGATGGAAGTTTTCGGAGCGATCACTCCCGGAAGCTGACCCAATCGCTCGGCATTTTCGCAGCGGCCTGTTGCACGCACCGCAGCGGGCGCGTTGAGAACCGGCGCCGACGTTGACGCGAGCATTAACTCAGCCGCATCCAATGCCTCGGCTGCCACCTCTGAATCGCCAATTCCGTTGATGACAAGTTTGTGCGCGGGGAGTGGCTTCTTCTTGTCATAGAAGTCCGCGACGACCACATGGGTCTCAAAAACGCGGTCGTCGATGAGCTTCTCGATGGGCGTGCCGCCGCCGGTGGACGAGACCAGCAACACAATAGGCACGGGCTGAGATGTGCCGCGATATGGGTTCACGAAGAGACTTCTCTTGCCGAAGCTCTTGCGCTGGTGAAACTTCGCGGCCTCTGGCTCGCCGAGTTGGGTAAGCGCGTAATACATCCCGCCATGCGCCTCGGGCAAATCTGGATCCATGCGAAGCGCCTCTTCGTAATGCACCCGTGCCAGCGCCGGATTGTCGCCTTCCAGCAAGACGCTGCCCAGGTTCACCCGGCAGACGATGTCGTACGGATGGTACTTTACCGCTTCGGCATAGACCATCTCAGCAGCTTTTCGCTTCCCCGTCGAGACCAACAGCTTTCCTAGCCCGAAGAGGTTCGCGAGGTGCGAAGGCTCAAGTTCGACAACTCTCAGGTAGTCGGTTCTGGCTTCGAGGTTGCGTCCCATCTGGGCCAGCAATGTTGCGCGTTCGACGCGCAAAGCAACCTCAGTATCCTTATCCATGTTTTTGTTTGAGTCGAGTTGCGCATCGAGCAGCTTTACCCTGGCATCCCGATGGAGCCATGGTTGCCAGACGGTTTCGGCATTTGCCGCGGTCTTCGCCTTGCGCTGCGATGCCCGGGCCCACTGCATCACTGCACTGCTCTTGCTCAACCTTCTGTTGTCTCTTGTCTTTGGCATTCAAAAGGTAGCCCTTTGGAGCGCGGATTGACGCCCGACCTACCTCTCGGTATGAGCAATTGCAATGCCATTCCTTGCAGACGCCCTGGCCAGCATCTACTCATTTGGCCCTAATCTGAACATGACCTGCGCCGGAGTGGACTTTTTGGCGGGAGCGAGTCCACTGTCACCAATCTCATCCTCAGGATCGTTTTTCATGTTGGGGATAAACTGGGCAGATGAGCGGCAGTCTGCATTTCAGGTCGTGCGGCAGGATGGGACTGTGAGCGGGGGCCCGTCTCCGTCCATCAAAGAGATGCTTGGGGAAGCGCTTGGGCACCACCAGGCTGGGCGGCTGGAGGAGGCGGAGCAGCTTTATCGGCAGATTCTTGCCATCGATCCCCGTCATGCGGACGCACTGCATTTGCTGGGGATGATCGAGTTTCAGGTGGGGCGTCTGGAGGCCGCTGCCGATCTGATTCGCAGGGCGATTGCGATTCATGGCAAAGGGGCATCCTATTATGCCAACCTGGGCACCGTCCTTCAGGCTCAAGGCAAACTGGACGAGGCTGAGGCAATGTACAGACAGTCATTGGCCCTCAAGCCGCAATTGGCAGAGGTTCACATGAACCTGGCCAACGTGCTTCAGGCACAAGGGAAGCTCGACGAAAGTATCGTCTGTTATGAGAGGGCACTGACTCTTAAACCTGACAGCGCTGAGACCCTGAACAACCTGGGGAACGCGCGGCAGGAGCAAGGCCAGCTGGATGCGGCCATCGCCTGCTACGAGCGAGCTCTCGAGATAAAGCCGGACTACGCCGAGGTCTACTACAACCTGGGCAACGCCCACAGGTTCCTGAGCAAACTGGATGAAGCGGTCGCATATTATAGGCGGGCGCTGGACATCAAGCCCGAGTACCCCGAGGCTTACTACAATCTGGGCAACGTCCTCCGCGAACAAGGCAAAGTGAACGAAGCGTTGGCGCAATTTGGAAGAGCTCTCGAGCTGCGGCCGGAGTATGCGCAAGCAAGCTTCGGCGAGGCGCTGGCTCAACTGGTCAACGGGGAGTTCGCGGCTGGATGGGTGAACTTTGAAAAACGCTGGCTGACCGCCGATCACGACACGCCGAGACGAGACTATGCGCAACCGCTATGGACAGGCCAAAAACTCTCCTCCGGAAGTCTCTTGATTTGGGGTGAACAGGGAATCGGCGACGAGATCATGTTCGCGGGACTGATTCCAGACGTAATCCGCACAGGCAACCGCTGCGTCCTGGATTGCCAAGAGCGACTCAAACCTCTTTTCGCACGTTCTTTTCCCGGCATCGAGGTCGTCTCCGGTTGCGGTCCAGGGCTTCATCCGGAATTGGAGATCGTTGCGCAAATGCCTTGCGCGAGTTTGCCGGGCGTCTTCCGAAACACCAGCGCGTCATTCGCCGCCACTACCTCACCCTACCTCTTTGCGGACTCTACAGAGCGAGACCGGTTGCGCGCCAGTTACGCCGATGGCAGACGGCTTGTGGGACTGGCCTGGCAAACTAACAACCGCAAGACTGGCCGCGAAAGATCAATTTATCTATCATTGCTCGCTTCGCTGTTCAGGCAATCCAATATCCGGTGGATCAGCCTGCAATACGGAAATCATGATGGGTTGGAGAGTCAGGCAGCGGAAGCAAATGCGCCCATCTCCATTGATCGCACTGTCGATCAACTTGCAGACATAGATCTCTTCGCGGCGCAGGTCGCCGCGATGGACCTGGTGATCACTATCGATAACTCGACTGCGCATTTGGCAGGCGCGCTCGGTGTTCCAGTTTGGGTACTTGTGCCATTCGCGCCCGACTGGCGTTGGCTTCTGGATCGCGAGGATAGCCCCTGGTATCCGACCATGCGGCTATTCCGCCAACCAAAGATTGGCGACTGGCAATCCGTTGGCGAAAAAATGCAGCACGTCTTATCCGTTGATTCCATGAGCGATGATTCAGCATGAGCATAAATTTTCCCAAAATCCGCGAAAAGGCCTGAACTCAAAAGCAATTAGTGCCGATAAGCGCTGGATACACTCAGGAATCGGGGGTGGAAGATGCAGATAAACGAAATCTCGGCGAACGTTTCTCCTACATCAGGATGGGCCACGATACAGTCCCAGCCAAAGCCGACCACCTCGTCAACCCTGCGGCCCGCTGCGCAACCAGAGCCCGAGGATACCTTCATCTCCTCTGTGTCCGTCGAAGCCCCGTCATCCGCTGCCACTGTGCAATCGAAGCCTGTGCCTGCCAATGCCTCCGCGCCTCCGGCTGCCCCAGCAGCATCGCCCGCGCCTGCTGCCGCGCCCACCAAATCCGCCCGACCAGCGCATTCTTCCGCGCCGGTTCAAAGTTCAACGAGCACGAGTGAAGCTGCGACGATCTCTTCCTCCTACTCGACAACGATTGCGGGCGTAACCTACTCAGGAAGCGTGACCGAGTCGGATGGAACGTATACAGTTTCCGTTCCAAACGTTCCGGGAGCCACCGCCAGCGGATCGAGCGCCGCGTCCGCGGAAAGCAATCTAAATGTCTTATTAGACGTTCTCGCCTGAAGCACTCCAGTGTGTACTGACGCTGCGACTGACTGATCGAATCGGGAAAGTGCTCGAGATGCCAGGTTCAAGCGGCGCAGCTTCGCGTAACATCTGATCAAATCCCAGGCCGCATCATTGTCTCGACCATCGCAGCGCAAAGTTCTGACCTGCCTGGCTATATGTTGGCCTTGGTGTTAATTGCCGTTGCCGTCATTGCGACGGGGCCTCTGCTTCCGAAGCCTTCGGACGCGACTGGGGAACGTGGATTCGAAATCGAAACCACGCGAAGACCGAATTAGAAAATCCAACTGAGGAACCTTTCTGTCGCTGGCAGTGTCCAAGTAGATAGAGGGTACAGGCGAGAAGCGTGTACCCTGAATACTGGAGCGCAAGGATGCGTTGGATTTCCATAGTGGTTTGTTCGGCGGTGCTGGCGGCGGTTGCGGTTGGGGGTGAGGCGCAGAGTGCGCCGGTGAAGGCGCCGACAGGAGCCACGCACATCATGTTGCCTCCCGTGCCCAAGGCGCTTCTGCCGGATTCATTTGCCGGTTGGGTAAGTGCAGGAGCGCCGAAGAAGCTGAACGATGCGGCCCAGGCAGACGCAACCAACGCTGCGGCTCTCAAGGAATATGACTTTAGCGATGGCGTGCTGGCGCAGTACAAACGTGGCGGCGAGACGCTGAGCCTGCGCGCGCTGCGGTTTCGCGACGTGAGCGGGGCCTTCGGCGCGTATTCGTTTTACAGGCAGAATGGATGGCCCAAGGAAGAGATTGGCACGGGCGCAACGTCGAACCACAATCGTGTGCTGTTCTGGGTGGGCAATACCTTAGTGGATGCGAATTTTTCACGGATCAGCCCCATGTCAGGAGCGGAGCTGCGCGAGCTGGCCGGCCAACTGCCGGTGCCGGAGGGCGGCAAGGCTCTGGCGCCACCAGTTCTGGCTGATCTTCCGCAAGCTAGCCTGGACGGTCAGACGATGCACTATGCTCTGGGAGCGGCGGGCTATGCCGGTGCGGGCGGCGTGCTGCCGGCGGAACTGGTGGGCTTTGATAACGGCGCTGAGACTGTGACGGCCAACTATTCTTTGCGCTCCGGCCCGGCCACGCTGACGATCATCGACTATCCCACGCCGCAGATCGCCGCCGCTCAAGAGACGAAGATTCGCGCGTTCATCAAGGGCGTTAAATCGGCCGGCAAACAGGCTCATCCGGAGTGGCCCAAACCGCTGGCGGACTCCGACGTGGTTTCGCTGGAAGTGCGGCGCAGCGGGCCTCTGGTGGCGTTGGTGAGCGGGGACGCGATTCCTGATGAGAGCCACAAGCTGCTGGGTATGGTGCATTATGAATCGGAGCTGATGTCGATTCCGCAGCCGACGGAGTCGGAAGTGTCAAAGATGGGCAAGCTGCTACTGGGAATCACGATGATGGTTCTCATTGGCGCCATGGCGGCGATTTTGCTGGCATTTTTTCTGGGAGGGTTCAGGGCGCTGTACCGCATTGCGCGAGGGAAGCCGGCGTCTTCGGTCTACGATACGGAGTTCATCAGCCTGAATCTGCGGGATTGACGGAAAATTCACCGCCGAAGTGCGAGCGCGCATCCGAAGGGTAACGGTGGTGCAAAAGCTGTGAAAAACGCCCAGGAGACCCGACGAAATACCCTGAAAACACTGTAAATTGCGGGAATTAAAAGGCGAACAGGAGTCGAAGACTGCTGCTGTGTATTTTCCAAGGAACGATTAGCAAGTCATTGACATTAAAGAGTTTATTTCTTCGCAGATTTATCCTTGACACTCCCATCCCCCGCCCCTAGTATGCAGCCAGAAAGTTCTGATGGTTTTGCCTCCGTTGGAACTATTCTCCCTGAGGAAGGAGCTGCCCTGTTGCCGGGCGGCTCTTTCCGTTTTTTGGGCACGTTGGAGGGGATTTTCTCGGTCGTTCGAACCTTCATCGGGCTCTGCTGACAGAAAGAGGCCCACGGATGACCGTGGGCCTCTTGAGCTGGGGTTGAGAGTCCGCGCTAATTGTGCTTAGGCTCTTCCTTGGGCGCTGGGCGCGCGGCTGGCGCTGGGCGCGCGGCTGGCGCTGGGTGTGCGGCTGGCGCTGGGCGCGATGCGGGAGCTGGGCGCGATGCGGGAGCTGGGCGCGACGCTGGTGCTGGGCGCGATGCTGGTGCTGGGCGCGATGCTGGTGCTGGGCGCGATGCGGGAGCAGGATGCGCTTGAGGTCTTGCCTCCGCCTTTGGTTCAGCCATTGGTCTTGCCTCAGACTTCGGTTCGGCCTTGGGTCTCGCCTCCGGCTTCGGTTCAGCCATTGGTCTCGCTTCAGGCTTTGGTTCAGCCTTCGGCTTGGATTCTGCCTTCGGCTCAGCCTTTGGCCTTGCCTCGGACTTCGGTTCGGCCTTGGGCCTTGCTTCTGACTTTGGTTCAGCCTTGGGTCTCGCCTCCGGCTTCGGTTCAGCCATTGGTCTTGCCTCAGACTTCGGTTCGGCCTTGGGCCTTGCCTCGGACTTCGGTTCGGCCTTGGGCCTTGCCTCGGACTTCGGTTCAGCCTTGGGCCTTGCTTCTGGCTTTGGTTCAGTCTTCGGTCTTGCTTCAGACTTTGGTTCAGCCTTTGGCCTTGACTCGGACTTTGGTTCGGTCTTGGTTTCCGTCTTCTGTCCCGAAGGCGCAGCGTGCTTTTCCCCTCCGAGAGGCTTTTCGGCAACCAGGTTCTTCGGGTGGCCGCCATTGGTCTTGGCAAAGGAGGCCTTGTCGGCTTTGGCCGCCGTCATGTGTTGTGTCTGGAACCTGGTAGGCGCCGTGTGGCTGTCGTGTGCGGCTACCAGCTCAGCGGGCGTGGCCTTGTGTTGAATGCCGCCGGGACCGCCGCTATAAGCGACGCGGTGGCTGTTGGCGATTGTATTTCTCTCCACACTTGCCCGGTCGACATAGGTGGTGTGGATCGTGTGCTGATTCACGTTCATGACCGCGGTGTTGTAGGCAAACTCGTTGCCGCGCCACTCGCCGCCAGCGAATCCGATGCCCTCATAGCCGAAGCCATAGTTCACGCCGCCGTAGTAGCCCACGTGACGGCCCCAGTAGCCCCGATGAAACCTGTAACGGCCACCGTACCAGTCCCAGTAATCGGGCGTCCAAAGCGCGCCCTCATAGGGAGCCTCCACCCAGGCTCCGGGCACCCAGTAGTAGTCGCCCTGATCCTGATCGTAGGCCCAGTAGCCTGGCGTCCACATCAGGTTAGGCTCGGGGCAGATCGGCTGCTCATAGACCGGCAGCTCCGGTGGGGCGAAGCCGACACTGATGACGACTTGTGCGTGTAATGATGCGGGAATGAGAGAGAAAAGCAGCGCCAGCATGAGCCAACGCGCGGATCGGAATATTCGCATGAGAAGAGCCTCCTGGTTCTTTCGTGCCAGCTCTACTCACAGAACCAATTTTCCCTGAGCAGGGCGAGGGCGTAGGAACTCGGCAACGAGCTTATCCTGAGCCCTCTCCCCGTTCTGGTCAAAACTGTACAGGAAGGTTTCTCTGCTTCAGTCTTCTCAAAATTACATCATCAGTAGCGGTAGCTCAGGCCCATGCCGACGATTTTGCGGGCCTGCAGATCCACTGGTATGTAGAGGACCTGCGGGTACCCTACGGGTGCGCCGGTTGGCTGCGGGATCGTTCCGATGTTCCCCGCCACCTGGCCGATGCCGATATCGAAGGCGAAGTGCGGCTTCTCTCTCTGGGTGACGCGCACGGCGTAGTCCATGGTGGTGGGCAGGTCAGCCTTGCCGGCCACCAGTTGAATGCCGGCGGGCGGGGTGGGGCCCAGGCCCTTAGATGTGCGCGGCTCCTGCGTGAAGCCCGCCGAGGGCACGGCCACAAGGCCATGGCCGAGGGGCAGTGGAATGCCCAGGCCTCCAAAGAGCCGTCCGCCGAAACGAGTGCTCTGGCCGCCGATGCCGAATATGGTGGCATTGGTAGCTTTCCATCCCAAATTCGCCAGGAATGGAACCGGCTTCTTGGCCCAGGTTTTGGTTACGGCAACGTAGACGTCTCCATTGGTGTAGGACTTTACAGCGGGGATGGGAAGGATGGGTAGGGGTGGGGTCCCGCCCGCCAGATCGTAAGCCCCAGCTGCCTGATCGTAGAGTTCCACTGCGATCGTGCCAGCTTCGCCGGTAACGAATTTGTCGCCGGTGCGAACCACGCCGCCTACTGCTACTCCCGGCGTCCAGGGGCCGAACTGGCCATCGTTAATCGCCACAACCTTGCCGTGAAAGACGTTCATGCCGTTCGCGTTCCAAAGCTGGCTAAAATCCGGCGTGGCCGGGAAAGCGGTGGCTGACGCTGTAGATCCCAACACAAAATTGCCCTGCACTGTGGTGGTCGGGCCGCTGTTGCCGAATTGGTGCACGCTGCGTGTGTAGCCGGCTTCGGCGCGGCCGTAAAAGGCCTCGGTGATGCTGAAGGTTTCGATATTGCCGATCACTTTGGAGGCGTCGATAAAATGGACGCCGATGGCGGGGTGAGAAAACGCCTGTCCCTTCTCCATATAAACAACATAGGCAGTGGGCGTCAGGAAGCCGCCAGTTTGGCCCTCGAGCGTCAGATACTGGGCGTTGAGGTGGGCGGTAGCGAGCATGGCGACCGTGAGGGAACCGCAAACTGCGAGTTTGTGGATGAGGCGAAGATTCACTTGTTTTCAGCTCCATTGGAGGGCAGTCGCCTGCCTCCGGTGACGTTCAGACAGCTTTCTCCTTTTAACACAATGAAAGCAGGCTCGTCTTCAACTTTATTGGGGTGGTAGACTCAGCCCATGCCGCGTGGTCTATTTATTACGTTCGAAGGCCTGGATGGTTCCGGTAAAACCACACAAATCAACCGTCTTGCAGCATGGCTGAAGAAGCGCGGCCGCAGCGCTCTGATTACGCGCCAGCCGGGCGGCACGAAGACCGGCGACCGCATTCGCGCGCTGGTCTTGGATTCGCGCTCAAAGGGGTTGGCGCCCATGGCGGAGATGGCGCTGATGTTCGCCGACCGTGCCCAGGTTATTGCCGAAGTACTGTTGCCGGCGCTTGCGGCAGGCGAGATTATTCTTTGCGACCGCTATACGGATTCGACAGAAGCCTACCAGGGCGGCGGCCGCGAGTTGGGCTCCGAGATCGTTCTGGAACTTCACCGCCTCATCTGTGGCGGGCTGCAACCGGACCTCACGCTGCTGCTGTTGCCCTCGCTGGAGCCTTCGCTTGCGCGCGCACGGCGGCGTAACCAGCGCGCTGTGGAAGAGAGCGGAGAGGACGAGACCCGCTTCGAGCAGGAGCAGGACGCTTTTTACAGCCGCGTGTGGCGGAAATACCGGGAGATTGCCGCGCGGGAACCGGGGCGCGTGGTGCTGATCGAAGGCGATCTGAGCATCGACGAGGTTCATGGACGGATTGTGGAAGCTGTCGCAGGGCGGCTGGTTGGGTTGCCTGCAGAAATGTCCAAATAGCGGCAATTTCCATGAATGATAATGCTACAGCGGCTAAAGCCGTTTGTTTAGTGGCCCGTTTCGGCACGACTAAAGTCGTGCCCTGACACAGGGCAATAAACATTCGCTGCGCCCTCCGGCTACGGGCCATCCTACCTTTCGTCTCAATCCCGGCGAGGGCTGCGCAATTACACTTTTATAAGTGAACAGAAAATGATGAGGGAAGATCCATTTGCGCCGCAGCTTGGCCTCAGCTTTGAGGAGCCGCGATCTTCTCGCCGCATCTGGCCGGTGCGCGAGTTGGTGGGCCAGGTGCGCGAACTCGTGGAGCAGGAGTATGGCGACGTTTGGGTAGAAGGCGAGATTTCGAATTTTCGTCCGGCGCCGAGCGGTCACATTTATTTCACGCTGAAGGACGCCGAGGCGCAATTGCCGGTGGTGCTCTTCCGTCGTCAGGCGATGCTGCTGCGCTTCCGCCCCGAGGACGGCCTGCATGTGCTGGTGCGCGGCCGGGTGAGCGTCTACGAGCAGCGCGGCCAGCTGCAACTGGTGGCAGAGACGATGGAGCCGGTGGGCGCGGGCTCGCTGCAATTGGCGTTTGAACAGCTCAAGGCGCGGCTCAAGGCCGAGGGTCTATTTGATGCGGAGCGCAAACGACCGCTGCCCGCCTTTCCGCGCACCGTCGGCATTATCACGTCGCCTACGGGAGCGGTGATTCGCGACTTTCTCAATATTGTGGCCCGGCGCCACTCGGGCTTGAGCGTGCTGATTTGCCCGGTGAGCGTGCAGGGAGATTCTGCGCCGGCGGAGATTGAGGCTGCGCTTGAGGAACTCAACGCTTCGGGCCTGGTAGATGTAATTGTCGTGGCTCGCGGCGGAGGGTCGCTGGAAGATTTGGCGGCCTTCAACAGCGAGCGCGTGGCGCGCGCGATTGCGGCCTCGACATTGCCGGTGGTTTCGGCCATTGGCCATGAGACTGACTTCACCATTGCGGATTTTGTCGCCGACCTGCGCGCGCCTACGCCCTCTGCCGCCGCCGAACTGATTACCGAGGCGCAACACAAGATTGCCGAGCACCTGGCCACACAATCGCACCGGCTGGATCGGGCGGCGCGCTTCCAACTGCTGCAAGCCAGGCAGCGCCTGACGCGCGTGCCTGTGAGCCGCGCCGAAGGGCGCGTAAACACGCTGCTCAACAGGCTGGACCAACGCCTCGATGACCTGAGCTTCCGGCAGGAAGCTGCGATTAGCAGCCAGCTTCGCCGCCGTCAACTGCACATTGCCGACCTGACAGCTGCCGTTCTGCGCCACGATCCGCGCCAGGAACTCGGCCTTGCGCGCGAACGACTGGCCGCTTGCCGAACACGCCTCGACCGCTCGCTGGAACGGACGCTTCACCGCTCGGCGGCCCACATGAGCGCACTCGACGCGCGGCTACATTCGTTATCGCCGCTGGCGGTGCTGGAGCGCGGCTATGCGCTGGTGCTCGACGCTCAAGGCGGCGTGGTGCGGACAACAAATCAGATTGCGCGCGGCGACCAACTCACGACGCGTCTCTCGGATGGCGATTTCATCAGCCGCGTGGAATCCACGAGAAAAACCAGGAATTGAGACTATGACCACTCCAGGCGTTCGCAAGCTTTTCGGCACTGACGGCATTCGCGCCGTGGCGGGCGAATCCCCGCTGGACCAGAACACGATCTACGCTTGCGGGTTGGCTCTGGGCCACTCGCTACGCAATATGACGGCGGCACCCAAAGTAATATTGGGCCGCGACACGCGCGAATCAGGCGTATGGATTGCCGCGACGCTTGCCGCGGGCTTGCGCGAGACGGGAACGCGCGTGGAGAGCGCGGGGGTGATCACTACTCCAGCAATTGCATTCCTGGCGCGCACGCACGGATTTCAGGCGGGAGTGGTGATCTCCGCCTCGCACAATCCCTGGCGCGATAACGGCATCAAGCTTTTTGGCAGCGACGGCTTCAAACTGGCTGACGCAGTGGAACTGGCCATGGAAGACGAGATTGTGCATCACGCGGCAGAACTCGAGATACAAGGCGCCGCCCCCGACGAAGCAACTCAGACCGTGGTCGAGGACAACGCCGCACTTCAGGCCGACTACATTCAATTCCTCATCGACTGCGTGCCGGGACTTTCGCTGGCCGGGTTGCGCATTGTGGCCGACTGCGCGAATGGAGCGGCCGCTGCGGTTGCTCCCGAGCTGTTTCAACGGTTGGGCGGCGAGGTGGCACTGCTGAACATCAACCCTGACGGACGCAACATCAACTTGAATTGCGGCGCGCTTCATCCGGAGTTTGTGGCTGCGGAGGTGAGCAGACGCGGGGCCGATCTCGGCCTTACCTTTGACGGAGACGCAGACCGCTGCATGTTGGCCGGCGCGAAGAATAATGTTATCAATGGCGATGCGATTCTGCTGATGGCTGCGCGTGATTTGAAGGCCCGCGCCTTGCTGACGGGAGATTTGGTTGTGGCCACCACCATGTCGAACATGGGCCTGGAAGCGGCGTTCAAACGCAGTGGCATTCGCATGTTGAGAGCGCCGGTGGGCGACCGTTATGTGCTGGAGCAGATGCTCAAGAACAACGCCGCGCTGGGAGGGGAACAGTCAGGCCACATTCTGCTGCCGCATCTGGCCACCACTGGCGATGGACTGCTGACAGCGCTTGTTGTTTTGGATTTGATTGCTCGCTCAGGAAAAAGCATCGAAGAGCTGACAGCGGACCTGAAGGTCTTTCCGCAGGTGATTGTGAACGTGAAAGTGCGCGAGAAGAAGCCGCTGGAATCAATCCCTGCTGTGGCCTCGGCCATGCGCGCAGCCGAAGAAGAATTGAAGGATTCCGGGCGCGTGGTGATCCGCTACAGCGGCACCGAGGCTCTGGCCCGCGTGATGATCGAGGCAGAGAGCGAAGAGGCGATGCAGAGACACGCGAAGGCGATTGCTGAAGCGATACGCGCGGAACTTGGAGTTAGCTGAGAGAATTCCAAGTGCGGTGGGCAATTGACATTGCGGCGCTTGCCGGTGATACTGGCCGGTTCGTGGCAAAAAATCGTTTCCGGAAGTTGGAAACCCAATGCTCTTGATTGTCTTCACACTTTCCATGTTTGTGAGCGCGGCACTGCTGTTTCTGGTGGAGCCGATGATGGGGAAGATGGCGCTGCCCATGCTGGGTGGAACTCCGGCCGTGTGGAACACCTGTCTTGTCTTCTTTCAGGCGACGCTACTGGCTGGTTACCTGTATGCCTATGCGGTCACGAAATGGCTGCGTCGCAGGACTCAGATTGTTCTGCATGTCGCCCTTGCGCTTACGCCCCTTTTCGTGTTGCCGCTTCGCATCCCAATCGGATGGGAGCCCCCGTCCCAAAGCAATCCAGTGTTGTGGATCCTCGCCATGCTTTCGGTCGCGGTGGGCCTGCCATTCTTCTTGCTATCAGCCTCCACGCCGATGCTGCAGAGATGGTTTTCGCAATCGGGACACAAACAAGCAAGCGATCCGTATTTTCTTTACGCAGCCAGCAATGCGGGCAGCCTGGTAGGACTGCTGGGGTATCCACTCTTGCTGGAACCCACTTTGCGTCTGAGCGTACAGAGTCATCTTTGGAGTTACGGTTACGCGTTATTTCTGGTCATGACAGTGACTTGTGGCGCACTGGTTTGGCGGGTGCAGCCCGGCATAGCGGCGGCTGAAGCCGCGCCGCAGGGAGAAACCGGCGCAGCTGAACCGAGTGCCGCCTGGCGCCAGCGCTTGCGATGGATCGCATTTGCCTTTGTGCCTTCAAGCCTGATGATGGGCGTAACGACAGCGCTGACCACCGACGTTCCCGCGATTCCGCTCTTCTGGGTATTGCCTCTCGCGTTTTACCTATTAAGTTTCGTGCTGGTCTTTGCGAAGCGGCCTCCTATCTCGCATGAATTTCTGATTCGCAAACTTCCTTTTCTTATTCTTGCTGCGCTCGTTCCAACCGTCTGCAAGACCAAGCTTCCGTTATTGGCTATGATTCTGCTCTATGTGTCTACGCTGTTTGCCATTGCTCTGATGTGTCACGGAGAGCTTGCCCGCAGCCGGCCAAACGTAAGCCGCTTGACGGAGTTCTATCTGTGGATGTCCTTTGGAGGCGTGCTGGGCGGCATCTTCAATGCGCTGATCGCGCCCGTAGTTTTCTCGACAGTGGTCGAGTTTCCGCTGGTCCTGATCTTCGCGGCGCTTCTGCGGCCTCCCATCGACCAAAAGTCAGATTTATCGGCTAAAGCCGCAAGAGTTAAACGCAACGACTGGCTAATGCCCATTGCACTTGGGCTGTGCACGGCTGCGGTGATAATCGGCCTGACACGCCTCGGATTACGGCCGAGCCGCTCGCTGAACATTCTCATTTTTGGCTACTCGATGCTTTGGTGTCTGAGCTTCGGCAAGAGGCCGCTGCGCTTCGCCGCGGGGCTCGTTGCACTGCTGGCAGCCAGCTCGCTCTATACCGGGCCTTTTGGGACGATTTTGCACACAGAGCGCAGCTTTTTTGGAGTTTCGCGCGTAACCAGCGATCCTACAGGCAGGTTTCGGAATCTCTTCCACGGCGGCACCTCTCATGGCATACAGAGCCTTGACCCGGCGCTGAGCTGTGAACCGGTGTCGTACTATTTCAAGTCCGGTCCTGCCGGGAACATTTTTGGGGCCTTACACGCCAAGACATTCCATGAGATCTCTGGCGAAGCTCGGAAAGCAAAGTGGGCAGTAGTCGGACTGGGCGCGGGCGCGCTGTCCTGCTATCTTCAACCTGGCGAATCGCTGACTTACTACGAGATCGACCCTGTAGTAAAGCGCATCGCCTCAAACCCTCACTACTTCACCTTCCTCAGTCAATGTGCGCCCACGGCGCGGATTGTAATGGGCGATGCGCGACTCAAATTACGTGACGCGCCGGACGGAAGTTATGACCTGATCGTCCTGGACGCCTTCAACGGAGACACGATTCCCATGCACCTGATGACCAGCGAAGCATTGGCGCTTTACACGCGCAAGCTGGCGCCGGGCGGACTGATCGCTTTCCATATCAGCAGCCTCTATCTCGACCTTGCGCCCACGCTTGGCGCCATTGCTCGCAATGAGGGTTTGGTATCTCTGATAGATGACGATACGGCTGTATCTCAGGCACAGATCGATGCGGGCAAGTTTCCCTCAAAGTGGATGGTCATGGCGCGAAGCCGGGCCGATCTTGGAGCACTGGCAACCGACCCTCGCTGGAAACCTGTGAACGTACCTCCCGGAACGCCGGCGTGGACTGACGATTACTCAAATCTATTGCGCACAATCAAGTGGAACTTTGGAGTGGGCGATCTCACCGTGAGATGACCGAGCGGAAAGAGCAAAGAAGAAATGAAACTGCACGCAAACGCGCTCCCGATGCAATTCGCGCGGAGCTTGGCGCATAGGCTCGTCGTCTTACAAACGTGCCGATGTTGCGCGTAATATACTCCGCACAAGAGTTCAAGGAGTAATCGTGAAAGGCGTGATTCAGGCGTTGCTGAGCCCGCTGGTTCTTGTCGTCTTTTTTGCAGGCGCACCGGTCACTGGCCTCGCCGTAAAGGCGCAAGAGGCTGCGGCAGCACACTTCCGGGTCGACCCCGTGCGTCAGCTCCGCAAAGGCGTAGATGCATGGCCGTTAATTGCGAATCCCGTCACTCCCGCCGAGCGACGCGTGAACGCAACTCTCACGCTGCTGAACACCGGGCTACAGTCATCCCTTCGCGATTGCGATAATGGTGCTCGTGCGGAGATGAGGCAAATAGGCGCGGTCGAGACGGGACAGGACCCAGCCGAGGACGATTGGAAGCGCAAAGTCAAAGTGACCATGACGGGCCCGCGCTTCTTCAGCATGGTGGCGACTGACGATACGTCCTGCGGTGGAGCGCATCCGAACAGTGACACGATTGCCATGGTCTTCGATATGACCACGGGCACGCTGGTGAACTGGGTGGATTTGGTAGCAAAATCGGCCGGAGCAACTGCGGGGGGAGATACCGCTTACGACGGAACCAGGATCGGTGCGCTGGTATTGCCAGCATTGCAAAAGATCAACATCGCCGCGGCCAATGCGGATTGCAAAGATGCATTTGAGAACCCGCAGTCTTTTCTGATATGGCCCGATGCAAAGCACGGAACTCTGGTGGCGGAAGCGATTGGTGTGCCGCACGTTGTGCAAGCCTGCGCTGAGGAGATTCCACTGACGATGGAACAGGCACGCAAGCTTGGATTCGACGAGAGCCTGGTAAGCGCGATTGAGCAGGCGCACGCGCGGGCTGTTGCCGCGCCGAAGCCCCGATCGAATCGAAATGCAACGACTTCTCTCGGTCGCCGACTACCAGTGACATAAGTCATAGATGCGCTGCTGCCCATGGACTATTCTGCCAGTTAGAAGGACCAGCCATGGGCGCACAGCCGGCACCGACAACTTCGCTACCCCCCAAAAAACCGCTGATTCGCCGGACTGCGCCGGATCGCTCGCAACAGATCAGGCAGCTTGTGCAGTGGCTGTTTGTGGCGCTGAACGGCTGGCTGGGAATCCAGTTTTATCTTTGGGCTCGCTATTTTGAGCGCGGCGGCGTGGGCCTGTATGTGCCTCGGCCGGCAGGGGCCGAGGGCTGGCTGCCTATTGCCGGATTCATGAACTTCAAATGGCTCGTGGTCACCGGGACAGTACCTCTCATCCATCCGGCTGCCATGTTTCTGTTCATGGCTTTTCTGCTGATGAGCCTCTTTCTGAAAAAGGCATTCTGCTCGTGGCTCTGCCCGGTAGGAACTCTCTCGGAAAATCTATGGAAGCTCGGAGGAAATATTTTTAGACGCAACCTGCGCCTACCGCGATGGGCTGATCTTCCGCTGCGCGGCTTGAAGTATTTGCTGCTCGCGTTCTTTGTGTTTGTGATCGGCGCAATGTCAGCGGAAGCGATTGGGGATTTCATGCAGACTCCTTATGGCCTGATCGCCGACGTAAAAATGCTGAATTTCTTTCGCAATATGGGTCTCACAGCGGCGATTGTCATTGGAGTTTTGGTTCTTGGATCCATGCTGGTGGAGAACCTGTGGTGCCGCTATCTCTGCCCTTATGGCGCGCTGATGGGGCTGGTCTCGCTGCTATGTCCGTTGAAGATTCGGCGCGACGCGGATGCCTGTATCGATTGCGGGAAGTGTTCGCGAGCCTGCCCTGCAAATCTTCCTGTGGACCGGCTGGCGCAGGTTCGAAGCGTGGAATGTACGGCTTGCATGGCATGTGTTGCGGCCTGTTCGGCGCAGGACGCATTGCAGTTTTCTCTTCCGCCACGAGCCGCTACAACTCCTCGGACGCGGTGGCGCGGGCGTGCAGTCACGCCACTGGCGGTAGCCGGGATTCTGGCGTGCATTTTCTTCGGGATGATTATCTATGCAAGAGCTACGGGCCACTGGCAGACGAATTTGCCGAGAGCGGTTTATATGGACCTGGTCCCTCACGCGAACGAAGCGAGTCATCCGGGGATGGAATAAAGGCTTCGCCTACAAATCGCGCCAGTTGGGACCGAAGGCGAGGTCGGCAACCAGAGGCACGTCGAGCTTTATTACGCCTTCCATCTCGGCGCGGACCAGGGCTTCGACTTCAGCGGACTCATTTGCGGGAACCTCGAATAGCAATTCGTCGTGGACTTGCAGAACCATCCGGGTTTTGAGGGCGCGCTCGGTGAGCTTGCGGTCGATGGAGATCATGGCCAGCTTGATAAGATCGGCGGCGGTGCCTTGCAGCGGCGTGTTGATGGCGGTGCGCTCGGCGAATCCACGCTGGTTGGGATTGCGGCTTTCGATGTCAGGGATGGGGCGGACGCGGCCGAAGAGCGTGCGCACCGAGCCTGTCTTGCGCGTGGCCTCCAGGGTCTTTTCAATGAATGCCTGCACGCCCGCGTAGCGCGCGAAATAGCGCTCGATGTAAGCGCGCGCCTCGGCCTGCGGAATGCCCAACTGCGCGGCGAGACCGAAGGGCGAGATGCCGTAGACAATTCCAAAATTGACGGCCTTGGCGCGGTTGCGCGTCTGCTTGTCCATTTCTGCAGGCGACACGCCGAAGACCTCGCTGGCGGTGAGGGTATGAATGTCTTCGTTGTTCTGATAGGCGTGGACTAGGAGCGGATCGCCGCTGAAATGGGCGAGAAGGCGCAACTCGATTTGGGAATAATCCGCCGAGAGCAGTTGCGTGCCGGGGGCGGCAGTGAAGGCGGCGCGAATTTCGCGGCCCAGTTCAGTGCGGATAGGAATGTTTTGGAGATTGGGATTAATGGAGGAGAGTCGGCCAGTAGCTACCGCAGCCGCCTGGAACGTTGTGTGGACGCGAGAGTCAGCGTCGGCAAGCAGCGGCAAAGCGTCGATATAGGTTGATTTGAGTTTGGAGAGATGGCGGAATTCGAGGACAAGACGGGGGACTTCGTGCTTCTCAGCAAGAAATTCGAGTACGTCCTGCGCGGTGGAGACAGCCTTGCCTTTTCCGCGGTTGGATGGCGCGGGCAGGCCGAGATGAGTGAAGAGCACCTCGCCAAGTTGCTTGGGCGAGTTGATGTTGAAACGGCGTCCCGCGAGCAAAAAAATTTGTTCGCCGACACGTTTCAATTCGATGGCGAAGCGCTTGGAGAGGCCGTCGAGGACGCTGAGATCGATGCGCACGCCGGCTTGTTCCATGCGGAAGAGAACCGGCGCAAGGGCGAGGTCCATTTGATAAACGCGGTCGAGGCCGGCTTTTTCGACTTCGACGCGCAGTGAGGGAACGAGCGCGCGGATTGCGCCAGCGCCAGCGGCGAGCGTGGAGGGCGCGGGCTGCGAGTTGCGCGCTGTCACATCGGCGAGCGACTGGGTGGAGTGAGTTGGGTTGAGCGCGTAGGAGAGCAGCATGGTGTCGTCGACTGCTCCACGCAATGTCACGCCCAGGGCGCTGAGCAGGTGCAGAGCAGATTTCCAATCGTGCGTTTGTTTGAGCACGGCGGCATCTTCGAGCAGGGCCCGCAGTTCGGGAGTTAGCGGCAAGCGCAAGGCTGTGGCTGGCTCAGCACAGACGCCCACGTTGAAGCTAGCTTGCTGGCTCTTTTCGGCGGCTTCGGCTATATCAAGCAGAGAGAGGTTTTGCTGTGGTTCATCATCCGCTTCTTCAAGCGCAGGTGGCTTCGTGTCGAGGGCGAAGGCAAAACCGTGGGCGCGTGCGGCAGCGTAGAATGCGGCGGCTTGTTCGTCCGTTGGGTCTTCGATCAGTTCGATAACTGGCGCGGTTTCAGAAGGAGCTAGCTCGCGCAGCATGGAGGTGAATTCAAGCTCAGTGAAAAGCTCGCGACAGGCCTCGAGATCGGGCGGCTGTGTTTCCATCGCCGCGAGATCAAGCGCTAGCGGAACATGGCAATCGATAGTGACAAGTTCCTTGGATAAAAGGACGGAGTCTCGATTCTGTTCGAGCGACTCGCGATAGCTCTTGCGCTTGACTTCGCTGACCCGTTCGAGCACCGCGTCCAAAGAGCCGAATTCGACGATCAAATCGACGCTGCCTTTGTCGCCTATGCCGGGGGCGCCGGGGATGTTATCGACCGCATCGCCGCGCAGGGCCATCACGTCGATGACCTTCTCCGGCGAAACTCCCAGAACTTCAACGACCTTGGCGGGATCGAGGATGAGGTTGTCTTTTTGCGGATTGAGAATCTTGACTGTTGGCGTGACCAACTGCATCATGTCCTTGTCGCCGGAGACGATGAAGACCTCATGCTGCTCGTCGGCGGCCTCGCGGGCCAGGGTGCCGATGACGTCGTCGGCCTCGAAACCCTCGGCTTCGAGAATGGGAATGCGCAGGGCATCGAGGGCGCGGCGGATGTAGGGAATCTGGCGGCGCAGGTCTTCGGGCATGGAGGCGCGATTGGCCTTGTAGCCGTCGTAGCTTACTTCGTCGAAACTCTGCGTTTTGCCGTTCCATTTGCGCAGCGGCTTCATGGCGCGGGCGCGCTCGTCGCGGAAGACTTCTCCGCTTACATCGAAGACGGCGGCGAAGTAGCGTGGCTGAAAATCCTGGCGCAGCTTTTTGATCATGTTCACGAAAACAAAGATGGCCGCTGTGGGCAGGCCGCTGCGGGTGGACATCGGGCGCGAGCGCTGCATCGCGTGGTAGGCGCGAAAGATGAACGACATGGTGTCGAGGAGGAAGACGGGCGGCTTGGATTGGTCTGTCACGAAACGAGTTTAGCAGGGCGGGCGGGCGAAAGCAGGGACTGGAGTCAGGTGTTTTTTGGAGCCGTGCGGTAGGCCAAGGTGCAAAGCGATTCCAAGGTATAATTGCGGGAACCAAGGAGTTCGGATGGACATCCTCATTGGCATGATGCGTTTTTTGTTCTACGGCTTCTGTGCGCTAGGAGTTCTTACCCTCTACCTATGGTTTGCCTTCAAGATTTCCAAAACTTGGCCTACTTTAGGTCGCTTCCTCAGTGCTTTAGCTCTCGCTGGATTCTATGCGGTTCTGCTCTCTGTCATCTCGGTCTGGTTCGTCGGATCTCGAACTGCTGTCTACCTGGTGCCTATATCTTACCCACTCGCGCTTTTTGTGGCGTGGAAAGAACTTAAGCCGGAGGCGAAAGACGAGCTTTCGTTGGGCGGAAAGCCTGAATCTGGAGATCCTCCGCGGCCCTGAACCTTTATCGAGTCTGTGCACCACATACTTACGAGATATACACAGCGTTGACTTCTTTCAGTCGGTTCGCCAAGCTCCATCGATCATCTTGCGACCTTGCACTACAGCCGTGTCCAGCGCTGCGCCCCTCGTTGGGTAAACGCCGCGGACAAAAATCTCAGTGGCCGAAACGCCGGTCCCGTCGTGCTTTTGAATCATGAGTATCGGACTAAACCCAATGTCGTACTGGAGTTCGTTTGCCCGTGCTTCGATTCGGAATCCTCGATATTTTTCGGTTATCATTGCGCCCCCTTCTATGTCCTAACCTACGAAGTTAGGATACAGCATTTTCGTTTGCGCGCTTTCTTCAAATTCCGAAGCTTCTCATTGGATGGGCACCGAGACATTCACGATATGAACATGCAATCGCCGTAGCTAAAGAAGCGGTAGCTTTGCTCGACGGCGTGGCGATAGGCGGCAAGCACCGGTTCGCGGCCGGCAAAGGCTGAAACCAGCATGAGCAGGCTCGATTGCGGCAGGTGGAAGTTGGTAAGCAGGGCGGAGACGAGGCGGAATTGGAAACCGGGGGAGATGAAGATTTCTGTTACGCCGGAATGCGGTTCGAGCGGACGGTCCGCGGCTTGGAGAGCGCAGTGCTCCAGCGTGCGCACCACCGTGGTGCCGACGGCGACAATGCGGCGGCCTTCGCTGACGGCGCGATTGATGGCATCAGCGGCGGACGCGGAGAGCGTGTAACGCTCACGGTGAAGGTGAACCTGATCAACTCGCTCCACGCGGAGAGGCGCAAAGGTGCCGAGGCCTACGTGGAGTGTGAGACGCGCGATTTCGACGCCACGAACAGCGAGCGCATCGAGGATTTGCGGGGTGAAATGGAGGCCGGCAGTGGGCGCCGCTACCGAGCCCCGCTCGCGGGAGAAGACGGTCTGGTAGCGTTCGCGATCCGCCGTCTCGTCGTCGCGATGGATGTAGGGCGGCAAGGGTATATGGCCGATGCGGTCGAGGACGGCGAAGAAATCGTCCACCGGCTTGAAGCGCAGCAGGCGCTCGCCGAACTGGCCGCGCTCGATGACTTCGGCTTCAAGCGCGATGCCGCCGGAAGGATCGGGGAAAACGAGGATCTCGCCGATGGCTACCTTTCTGCCTGGACGGACAAGGGCGCGCCAGAGGTTTTCGCGAGATGCCGATTTGGAGTTGTGGTTTCCCACCCATTCCGCTGAACACCACCCCAAGGACGAAGACCTGTCCGTGGGGACCCCGGTCAGCGGAATGGATGGGGCACCCAGAGTTTGTGTTCCACCCGGTCTAGTCCTTTCCCAGGTCCCAGAAACGGGACCTGGGGCACCCGGCGTTTGGAAGGCTACCTGCTCGGTGAGCATTACTTCGATGCGGTCGGTTGGATGTGTGCTTTCCCAGGTCCGAGAATCCGGACCTGGGGCACCCGGCATTTTCATTCGGTGGGCGAAAAGGCGCGCGGGAATGACGCGGGTGTCGTTCAAGACCAACAGGTCGCCGGGATTGAGCAGCGAAGGAAACTCGGCGAAGGTCGAATCGCGCACGGCTCCGGCCGAACGATTCATCACTAACATGCGGCTCTGGCCGCGCTGGGCAGGAGGTTGCTGCGCAATCAACTCCGCGGGCAGGTCAAAGTCGAAATCGGATACGCGCAGGCCATCCCCTGGTTCGCCTTCTTCAGAAAGGCTGGTCATGCTTTGCCCTTCTTGAAGTAATCGTACGAGCGCAGGCGGGCGCGCTCGATGGCGTCGTTGAGTTCCTGGCGCTTGGGCTCGAAATCTTCCGGCGCGAGATCGGCGGGTACGTGCGTCCATGGCCCCCAACTGACGCAGATGCGCGTGAAGGGCTTGGGCACAAGGAATCGGTCCCAGGCGGGAATGACCCACGCGTGTTCCGGTTGCAGATGGAAGGCGCCGATGGGCGCGCCGGTTTTCTGCGCCAGCTTGATGGGGCCCATTTTGGTTTGATAGATGGGGCCGAGCGGGCCGTCGGCTGTGAAGATGGCGGTGCGGCCAGTTTGAATGATGTGCGCCAGGCCGAGCAGCCCCTCGCGCGCGCCACGCGAACTGGAGCCGCGCACAGCATCGAAGCCGAACAATTTGAGGATGCGGGTGATGAGTTCGCCGTCGAAGCTCTGGCTGATGAGGATTACGGCGCGGGAACGGCGGAAGTAGACCGTGCAGGGCAGCACGCATTGGTGCCAGAAACAGAAAATCTTTGGCGGAGACTTCTCGCCGAAGAGGACGGGGGTAACGCCTTTTTCGGCGATTACTTCAAAGCGCCAGGTGCGGCTGATGATGGAAAGCAGCGCCCAAACCAGGCGCGGAACCACGGCCAGCACAAGGCGTTGGACGAAGGTGAATCGTTGATGGGATTCGGAGGTCACTCCTTCGATTTTAGCGGAGTTGGCGCCGTTGGCGGAGTTAGCGGGGTTAGACAAAGCAACGAATCGGCGAGTGCGCTAACCCCGCTAGCTCTGCTAACTCCGCTTCTAGCTATAGCGCAGCCAGCGCAGGAGTTCGGGCAGCGTGGCGCGCTTGCCATACATGAGGATGCCGACGCGGTATAGGCGCGAAGAGAACCAGAGCGTGGCCCAGATGGCGAGGATCAGCAAACCCAAGGAGGCGGCAAGCTGCCAGAGCGGCACCACCTCCAAACCCATGCGCGGAAGCATTACGTAGGGCGCGGTAAGCGGAAAAAGTGATGCGGCAACGGCCCAGACGGAGTTTGGATCCTTGAGCAGCACAGGAAGGATACCCATGCTGAGATAGAGGGGGATGATGGCCAGCGGCATGAATTTTTGCAGATCCTGCGAGGTTTCGCACGTGGCCGCCAGGCCGGAGAAAAGCGTGCTGAAAAGCGCGAAGCCGAGCACAAAGTAGACGGGAAAGAAAAGACCTTCCATCAAGGAAAAGTGAACTTTCAAATTGCCGGTGAGCACGGCTGCGGCCAGTGAGGAGCCGAGGAACAGAGTTGCTGCGGTCATCCATATGGCGATCTGTGTGAGACCCACTGCGCCAACGCCGACCAGTTTCCCGGCCAGCAGATCGTCGGCGCGAGTGATGGAGAGCATGACCTCGAAGATGCGCGAGTTCTTCTCTTCGATAATTGCGCGGGCCATATCGAGGCCATAGAGCATGATGGGCATGGAGAGCAGAAAAGCCATCAGAACGGCTTTGTAGAAGGGCGATATTCCCTTGCTTTGTTCCGTCTCGCCTTTCTGGTTCAACTGAAGGGTCTCGACCTTGACACGCTTGAGCAGCTCATCGGCGTCGGCTGGCTTGATTCCTCGCGCTATCATGCGCTCGTCGATCAAGCCGCGGTTCAAGGCATTCTGCAGGCCGCCAACATTGGCAAAGTCGCCGGACGAGAGCGAAGTATAGGTCGCAGTGACCGCTCCGCTGGAAGACGTATTGATGGAGAGCAGCCCGTCGATGGCTTTATCGTGGACCTGTTTCTGCAAGGCCGCAATATCCTGTTGGGTTGCGGGGGCGACCAGTTCGACAGCGAAATTGGCGTCCTTGTCGTTGAGCATTTCATAGCGAACCCGGTTGCCAATTTCCGCATTGTCGGCGGCAATTGCCAAATGCTTTCCGGCCTCGGCTTTGCCATTGGTTAATGCGCCCCAGCCGAGCAGCGCGACGATGAACAGCGGCACCAGGACCGTGGAAAACATGAAGGCTCGCCCGTGAATCTGTTCGAGGTATTCTCGCCGGGCAATGAGGAGGATGTTACGCATCGGCGTTGACTCCCACGGTCTGAATGAAGATTTCTTCCAGCGACGGCTCGACCAACTCGAAGCGATAGATGGTCGCCATGGCCGCGGCATCATGCAGCAGTTTCTGCGCATCGCCGTTAGGCTTGAGCGTGATCTCGGCATGGCCGGAGAAGTTCTTTGCTTGCGCAACCTCACAGCTGTTGAGGAAGGCGGAGTTTCCCTGGAATTCGACAATCACGTGGTTGCGTTCGTAGCGAGCCTTGATTTGGCGCAGATTGCCGGCCAGCACGGCTTTGCCGTTGTTGATGAGGCAAATGGAGTCGCACAGCTTCTCGACCTGGTCCATGCGATGGGTGGAAAACAGAATGGCTTTGCCCTGACTTTTGAGTTCGAGCAGCGTCTGCTCGACCAGCACGGCATTCACGGGGTCGAGGCCGGAGAACGGCTCGTCCATGACGATGAGCCTGGGTTCGTGGAGCAGCGTGGCAATGAACTGGATCTTCTGCTGCATTCCCTTGGAGAGCTCTTCGGTCCTTTTGGGCAGGGCGCCGGAAATCTCCATGCGGTGGGCCCAGGCCACGGCACGCTTTTGAGCTTCATTGCGGTCGAGGCCGTGCAGCTGGCCGAAGAAGATGAGTTGGTCGAGGACCTTCATTTTCTTGTAAAGGCCGCGCTCCTCGGGCAGGTAACCTACCCGCTCCAGGCTGTTGCGTGCAAACGGCTTATCAAAAAGGGTGATGCGGCCAGAGTCAGGGACCGTAATACCCATCATCATGCGTATGGAGCTCGTCTTGCCCGCCCCGTTCGGTCCCAGCAGGCCGAACATCTGGCCGGCTTCAATCGAAAGGCTCAAATCGCTGACAGCAACTTTGTTCTCGTAGGCTTTGGTTACTCCCGCGAGTTCGACAACTGGCATGAGTTCTCCCGCCGTACAGCTTGGTTTGGTTTTCAGCTAAACCGAAGGGGCCGGTCTGAAAGAAGTTTAACAAACCTGCATAAAACAGCTTGCGTAATGCCGAGAATCGGGTAATATGCGTGAAGGATTCATAACAGTTCAAATGCCCTAACGGCCAGATCTCAAAAGTTCTGTTTGCCGCGATGCCGGCTCGATTTTTTCCGAATTGTTCCGACTTAACTGTTGGATTATCTGCGGGGAAGAGAAAGCGCCGGTGTCTCCAAATTCGAGGGAAGATTGATCTGACGGTGGGCAAAGAGGGTAACCAGAGAGTACACCCCATAGGCGCAAGTTAGGCGTAGCCGGGGGAAGAAAAATGTTAGCCTTGCTGCTGGGGCCGAATAGTGGTAACCTATCGAACGCGATAATAGTAACCCTTCGGAGGCTGTAATGGTAACCTCGTTAGCGATGGATGGTTACAATTTTTTCAAGAACGAGCCAGTAGACACGCCAACATCGAGACCGCAAGCTATCGGAGAGCTTGACGTTCGTCAGGCAGTTCTAGAGGATCTTGCCTTAAAGATCCTTTATCTATCAGGTTCGCTTTCTATTTCCGAACTTTCCGAAAAGACCCGGCTCAGTTTTGAGGTGGCCAAGGAGCTTTCAGCTCAGCTACGCACGGAACAGCACTGCCAGGTTACGGGAGTGAACGGTTACGTTCCGCAGATAGCCATCACGTCTCAGGGCAGAGCGCGGGCGATGGAGCTTTTCTCGCAGAATCATTATGCCGGTCCCGCGCCGGTATCACTGGAAAGCTACGTTGAGCAGGTCCGGAATCAGAGCATGCACAAGGCGGAAGTACACGCAGACGGCGTGCAACGCGCCTTTGCGCATCTGGTGATCGGCAACGAAACGCTGCGGAAGTTTGGAACGGCACTGAATTCAGGCACTTCCATATTTCTTTATGGGCCGCCCGGAACGGGAAAAACCACGATTGCCGAGACAATGTCGCGGGTGATCGCCCAGGATGCGGTCTGGATACCGTATGCGATAGAAGTGGACGGCCAAATTATCACGGTCTACGATCCGGCGATTCACAAGCGCCTACCGGGAATGGAGCCGGAAATTCGGGACGAGCGCTGGGTGCTGTGCGAGCGCCCGGCGGTTCTGGCTGGCGGCGAGCTGACGATAGAGATGCTGGACCTGCAATTCAACCCGGTTACAAAGTTCTATGTTGCCCCTATACAGATGAAGGCCAATAACGGGGTTCTGATCATAGACGACTTCGGGAGGCAGCGAATGCGCCCGGAGGATCTGCTGAACCGCTGGGTGGTTCCGCTGGATCGCAGGATCGATTTTCTGGCTCTTTCTGGCGGAAAGAAGATGGAGATACCGTTTGAGATGTTGGTCGTGTTTGCATCGAATATGGATCCGGCGGAACTGGTGGACGCTTGTTTTCTGCGCAGGATTCAAACCAAGATCAAGATCGGAACGGTTTCAGACGCACAGTTTTGCGAGATTTTCCGCCGCGTTGCCGATGAGAATCAAGTGGAATTTGATGCTGCCATCCCCAAAGACCTTATCGATTTCATCCGCGGCACAATGAAGCAGGAACTGCGTCAATGCTATCCGCGGGATATTGTGAACCAGGTACTTTGGGCGGCGCGCTACGAAGGCAAGAAGGCCTATTTTGATTACGCGGCTATGACGCAGGCTGTCGAGGCTTATTTCCTGGCCAGACCTTGAGCAATCCTTGTGGGGAGAGTTCTTGCCCGTTCCGCGCATCGGGCAGGGGCTCTGCCCATATTTGCGTGGCGTATGGAGCGTAAACTTCGTGTACATGAAGGTTGAACCCATTGGATTCGACAGCGAAACTGAATGATCTCAGGTCCGAGTTCCTTGCCACCAGTACGCAATCGATGCCCATTGCAGGCATTATCTACTGGTCCATCGTTGCTGTGGCTGCGCTCTACGTGACTCCGAATCAATTAGGCTACATCGTCGGTTTCGGAAGCGGGATGATCTTCCCCTTCGGACTTCTGATCGACATCTTGAGGGGCCGGAAGATGAAAAAAATGGCCCCGGGAAATCCCGTGGGCCAGCTCTTCTTCCAATCGATGGGGCTAGTCGCTTTGTTCTGGCCGCTGGTCATTATCGCCGCAGTTCTTGCGCACAGTGCTAGTTTGGTTGTCCTTGGCGGAGCAATCCTGATGGGCCTCATCTGGATTCCATACGGCTGGGCAGCAGACGATCCGGTTGGATTGCAGCACGCTGTTGCGCGCTCGATTCTCAGTTACGCGTGTTTCATGTTTGTGCCTGAGCCGTACAAGTCGACCGCGATCAGCATTGCGGTTTTGCTCTGCTACACGTACAGCCTGATTAGGATGAGAAAAGCATAAGAGCAAGTGGGCCGCTGGAACTGGTTCGCTGAAAACATTTAGCATCCGGAGTGTGGCAGACCTCGACACCCCGGTGATGTATGTTCGCGGCGTAGGCCCGAAGGTGGCCTTGATGCTCGCCGCCAAGGGCATCGAGACTGCCGAGGACCTGCTTTACCACCTTCCATTTCGGTATGAAGACCGCCAGAATCCGCGCAGCCTGGACGAGCTGAAAGCCGGCGAGACGGCCAGCGTGATTGCCGAGGTGCGCGGTTCGATGCTGCTGCGAACGCGCAAAATGCCCATCTTCGAGTTAACCGTGGGCCAAGGGCGGCTGGCGATGAAGTGCATCTGGTTCAACGGCAGCTATCTTGAGGGGAAGTTTCACGCGGGCCAGACAGTGGCACTGTATGGGCGGGTCGAGCCGTCGCGCTCCAGCCAGAATTTCAAGATGATTCAGCCGCAGTTTGAGCTGCTGCCGGATGCGAGTGACGACGCCGAGACGCGACTGCTGGAAGTGGGGCGGATTACGCCGGTGTACGAGTCGCTGGGCGGCGCACGGCTGGCCTCGCGCTGGCAGCGCAAGGTGATTTTCCACTTGCTTGAGGGGATGCAGGGCGCGATAGCGGAGTGCCTGCCGTTGAAGATGCTGGAGCGGCTCGAGCTTCCCGGCCGGAAAACAGCTTTGCACGAGGTGCATTTTCCGCCCGAAGGGACGAATTTTGCGCAGTTGCAAAGCTGGTCAACGCCAGCTCACCGGCGGCTGATTTTCGAGGAGCTTTTCTTTCTGGAACTGGGGCTGGAACTCAAGCGCCGCCGAATGAGGGAGCGCGTGGGAATCAGCTTTGCACTTACGGACAAGGCTCGCGAGGCGATCCGCGAGGTGCTGCCCTTTCATCCCACGACGGCGCAGAAGCGGGCGCTGGGCGAGATTGTGGCCGACATGCATAGCCCCAGTCCCATGAGGCGGCTATTGCAGGGGGATGTGGGCTCGGGCAAAACCATTGTCGCGCTGCAGGCGATGCTGGTGGCCATGGAGAGCGGCTATCAAGCGGCCTTGATGGCGCCCACCGAGATTTTGGCGACGCAGCATTATCTAGCCATGCGCAAGCTGCTGGAGCGCTCTTCGCGCCGCTATCGAATTGCGCTGCTGACCGGCTCGCTCACAGAGGAGCGCAAGCGCCACACGCGCGGCCTGATCAACCGTGGCGAGGCGCAACTGGTGATCGGCACCCACGCGCTGATTGAAGAGAAAGTGGAGTTCGACCGGCTGGGGCTGGTGGTGGTGGATGAGCAGCACCGCTTCGGCGTTTTGCAGCGCTTCAAGCTGATGAAGAAACCCAATCAGGCAGAGCCGGATGTGCTGGTGATGACGGCCACTCCGATTCCGCGCACGCTGGCACTCTCACTTTACGGCGATCTCGATGTGAGTGTTCTGGATGAGATGCCTCCGGGAAGAACACCGATTGTCACGCGCCGCGTTCCCGGCGAAATGGCCGGAGAAGTTTGGGATTTCGTGCGCAAGCAAGTGGAGAAAGGCCGGCAAGCGTACATTGTTTACCCGGTCATCGAAGGTAGCAAGGAGGATCAGCCGGAACTGGATTTCTCGCATGATGATCCTGAGTCTGGAATCGAAGTTACGAAAGTTACTGCATCCAAGGTCTCAAAATCGAGGCATGCAGCACCCGTCTCCAGCAAGAAAGGTAAAACAGCGGAGCTGTTTCCGAAGGCCGCTCAGGAAGCGAATCCGGGTGCGAAATCGGGACTGAAGTCGGCCGTGGAGATGCACGAAGAATTACGCACAGGACCGCTGGCCGGGCTGCGCGTGGGGCTGCTTCACGGACGGTTGGACGCCGACGAAAAAGAGATCATCATGCGCCGTTTTCATCGTGGCGAGATCGATGTGCTCGTGGCCACTACGGTGATCGAAGTGGGCGTGGATGTTCCCAACGCGTCGGTGATGGTGGTGGAGCACGCGGAGCGGTTTGGGCTGGCGCAGTTGCATCAGTTGCGCGGGCGCGTGGGCCGCGGGGCGGCGAAGAGCTATTGCATTCTAATTACGGGCGAGCGTATCTCACCGCTGGGCGAGGAGCGGCTGAATGCCATGGTTCGCACCCAGGACGGCTTCGAGCTGGCGGAGGTGGACCTGAACCAGCGCGGTCCCGGCGAGTTTTTTGGGACGCGGCAGGCGGGGCTGCCCGACTTTCGCGTGGCCAACCTGTTGAGAGACCGGCAGGTGCTGGAACTGGCCAAAATGGAGGCCGCCCACTTTGCCAACCCGCCCGGCGCAGGCAAGCCGGGAGGCACCGAGTCGACGGAAGTTGAGCGGGCGCGAGTGTGGGCGCGGCTCAAAGAAGCATGGCAGCGGCGCTATGGACTGGTAGAAGCAGGTTGACCGTGCGAACGGCCACTTGGTAGCATCAACAGAACGATCCGGTATGGGCGACGAGCGAGTCCAAAGGATATTCCCGCAGCATTGTCATTCGGAATCAGATAAGACACAGCATGGTCGGCTGACCCGTTGAGAGGAAAATCGCCGCAATGAAATTTAGGCCGCTGTTCCTTTTTGTCTTCGTAGTTCTAATTATTTCTATTTCCGGCTGCAAGCCCAACCCGGCCGCGCTGATGACGGCGGTGAAGGCTGACAACACCGAAGAGGCGAGAAAGTTCATCGAAAAAGGCGCCGACCCAAATAGCCGCACGTCGCCGACCGGCTGGAGCGCACTTCACTATGCGGCAAGAAACGGCAATGTGGAAGTTGTCAGCCTTCTCCTGAAGGCCGGCGCGAATCCGAATTACTCAGGAACCATGGAAGGACAGACGGGTACAGTCGTCTCCCTGAAGCCGTTGATTCTTGCTCAGGCAACACTGGATCTTGTGAGACAGATTCCGGCCTCCGACATGGAAGAGACATTGCATCAGATTGGGCTGGATGACCCCGCGCTTTTAAAGAGCATGAAAGATCCAGACGCGGCAATTCGATACCAGAAAGTTGTCGACGCCCTGGCACCAGTTACAACGGAAAAATAGCGACTGAGCGCGCAGGCTGATTCGAACGGCCTTTCAGTCCGTCTCCGTGGCGCGCGCCCCTTGCGTCAGTTCAACGGGAAAGGTCTGGATTTCCAGGTCAATGCTGGCAATTTCCGCGCCGCAATCCTGCTGGTGGCTGCGGGTGCATTGGCAGAGTTCGGTAAAGCGGATGTGCCCACTCTGACTGAGTTCCAGGCCGGCAGCGACCATTACGCTATAAATTTCAACACAGGCCTGGCGCTCGAACTCGAACAACATATTCACAGTGCCGGTATCGTTGGCGCCTCGGCTGAGGACCCAGCCGCCGCAGCCCAGAATTGCGCCGGTAAGGGATTGGACCAGACGCGAAGGCTCTTCGACGGAGACTGCCTTCATCTGCATGGCCCAGGGAGTGCTCATCGTCTGTATTGCGTCGCGAGTGGGCAGAGTCAGTCTCACACCCGCCTTATCGGAGCCGGGGTGCGCAGCATAACCGATGTTGCGGAGTCGAACGAAACCTGACTCTCTTTGAGACATTCAGGCTCGCGGCAAGGGTAGAGCCTGTTGCGCTGGTAATTGGAGACGCGCCAGTTCTTCAGAGGCCGCGGCGAGCTTTACTTGATGCCGGCGCGGCACAGCAAAAGGGAAATGATGTAGTTTGATAGACAGCATGATTGTAGGCTCCGGAATCGACCTGGCGGAGATAGGGCGCATCCAGCGGTCAATGGATCGCTATGGACAGCGGTTTCTTGACCGCGTTTACACTGCCGCGGAACAGGCCTATTGCCTGCGCAAGCGCAAAGCAGCGGAGAGTTTTGCGGCGCGGTTTGCCGCCAAGGAAGCGGGCGCAAAGGCCCTGGGAACAGGCATCACACATGGCGTGAACTGGCTGGAGATTGAAGTGGGGCGCGAGCCCGGAGGAAGGCCTACTCTCCAGTTTCACGGACGCGCGGCGGAGTTTGCCGCTCGCCTGGGGGCGCGCCGAGCTGCGCTTTCCATAACCCACACCGCAGAGCTGGCCATGGCCAGCGTGGTGCTGGAGGACGGGCGATAAACTAGTCTGTTCTGCTATTCTCAAGGCGTAAATCCGCGCATTTTCTTGCAAGGGGAGTGCCGTGCCAAGCCGCAAAGAGATTCAGTGGTCGCAACTGAGAGTGGGAGCGCTGGTGATGGCAGCCATGACCGTTCTGGTCGTGCTGATTTTTCTCATGTCCGGCTCGAGCGGCGGACTGTTTGCGCGCAAGCTGGCGCTTCGCGCGTACTTTGATAATGCCGCGGGGCTCAAAGACGGCGCGCCGGTGACGCTGGAAGGCGTGACTATCGGCAACGTGATTCATGTGGGCGTGGTTGCGGACCGCAACCCAACTCCGGTAGAGGTGACCATGCGGGTGGGTTACGAATACCGGAATCGCCTGCATACCGACTCGACTGCCACCATCAACCAGGCCGGCGTATTGGGCGACAGCTTCGTCGATCTCAGCTCAGCCCACGCGACCGGTCTTGCCCCGGACAACAACGCAGAATTGAAGGCCGGCGGTGCGCCCAGCATTCAGGACGTGATTCGCACCAGCCAGGTCTCCATCAAGGAGATTAACTCGCTGACGCGCAAGATAGAGACCCTGGTTGATTCGCTTAATTCGAAGCGCGGTACCGTGGGCGCTCTGATCAACGATCATGAACTCGCCCAGAAGATTACCACTATCGCCACCAATCTGGAGACCATCACCGGCGCCGTGGCCAACGGCAAGGGCTCACTGGGCAAGTTCGTCAATGACGACACGCTCTACAACCGCGCCAACTCTGCCGTCGACCGGCTCGACAAAATTACGACCGCACTGGACGAGGGCAAGGGCAGCGCAGGAAAGCTGCTGAAAGACGATACACTCTATAACAATCTGAATGCCGCTGTGGCCAACACCAATCAAATGTTGGCCGAAATCAACGCTGGCAAGGGCGCGATGGGCAAGATTGCCAGGGACCCAGTCTTCGCCGAGAAGCTCGGCGACACCGTTGCCCGCCTTGACTCGATTCTCAAGAGCGTGGATGAAGGCAAGGGCTCATTGGGGCAGTTGGTGCAGAATCGCTCGATTTACGATCATGCCGATCAGACTCTGGATCAGATGCAACAGTTGGTGAAGAGCATCCGCGAGGATCCGAAGAAGTATTTGGTGATTCGCATGAAGGTATTCTGAGAGCGCTTTCATCGCAGGCGGAAAATGATCGATCCAAACCCTGCAATTGTCCCGACATTTCTGCTGGCGTGCGCATGGTTTGCGGCCGGAGATTTCTGCTATGGGCGTCGGCCGCGGCTGAGCTTGACTGTCGGTGTTCTAATGGCGGTTCCATGCGCGCTGGCTATCCTCTATTACTCGCACTTATTCGACAATGCGATCTGGTACTACGAGCTTCGGACCGTGCCGTGGATTGAGCTGGCGTTTTCGGGAATAGGGTTTCTGGGCGGAGCGATTCACAAGTGGAATGATGCGGAAACGCGAGTGGGCCGCGTGACCGTGCCGGTTGTGTTCGCGGTGATTCTGCTGATCCCGTTCATTAAACCGATCCTGCAGCCTCTGGATATGGCTGCGCTACAGGACAAGTGCGCAGGGAGAGTCTGCCTGCAGAGTAGTTATGCAACTTGCGGTCCGGCGAGCGCTGCGACGCTGCTGCGGGGATATGGCAAGACCGTGACGGAAAGGGAGCTGGCGACCGCCAGCTATACGTACGCGGGCGGGACAGAGATCTGGTATCTGGCGCGGGCAATGCGGCGAAGGGGGGTCGAGGCAGAATTCGTCTTGAGCGACCGCACTTTTCCGTTTCCATCGATTGCAGGCGTGCGGATGGGCGGTGGACACTTCATTGCGCTTGAAAAGGCAACGGAAGAGGCAGTGACGTTTGTCGATCCGCTTACAGGGGAATCGACGATAACCCCCGTTCAGTTGCGAGCGCGGTATCGGTTCACTGGGCTCTTTCTGCAAGTGCTACCCGGAAAAAATTGAGCGGAGGAGGGTGCCTTGATGAGTCACTCAACTGAGGGTTCCCCGAAACATCCTCCAAAACTCGATAAATCCCTTGAGCCGCACAACCTGAAAGTAGTCGCTGGCGACCAAGTAAAAAATCACCGCAATAGCGGAAATCCAATGCAGGGTGTCGGCGCCTAGTTGGTCGCTGAAGGGCAGCGGCGCGGCGGAGAGAACCATGGCCAGCACAATGAGCGCCAGGTTGACGATGCCCATCACCAGATTGACCTCGACCAGCTTAGCTGTCATGGGCTTGCCCAGGCGCCGACTTTGACCGAGGGAAGAAAGCACGGAGCGCCGCTCAAGCAGCATTACCAGTGGCGCAATCGAGAAGGCCCAACTGGTGAGCGCCCACGCGGTGAAGAGCGTCAGCGAGAGGAAGATCGTCCACATCGAGAAGCCGACCAGGTCCGGCTCTGTGGCGGAAGTAATGTGTGTGGCCGCGACCCATTGCATGGCGCGGAGCCATCCCCAGCAGGCGAAGAGGAAGAAAGCCAGCCATGCGGCCTGAAGGGCGATCATGCCGAAGGGCCGCAAACGCAGCGATGGCTCCATTCGCTTGAGGAGCAAATTGCGACCGAGGCCGGAAACGATTACCCAGACAAGCGCGGCCACCGGCAAAAGCCAGCGCAAGACAGCGGCAACATGAGGTTGATAGAGCGCCCAAACGTTGCTGAGCTGCACTGCGGCCACCCAGGGGTTCTGTGGATCGAGAGTGGCGAGGCCAGTGGAGTCCGGCGGCAAGGCTGCGAGAACCCGTTGCGCTTGCACCCAGCAAACCAGCAGTAGCGGCACTCCGAAGAGCCAGCGCCACGCAACCTCAATCAGTGTGAGCGAGGGGCACGCGAGGACCCAACCCATCTGTCCGACGAGCGACTGGGTTCCGCGCAGGGGCGCTGCCATACTGTTCCTCTTGAAAAAAGCTGGTTGAGATTCGCGGTTCCCAGGCCTCAAAATCCAGACCTGGGCCACCCAAACATGATGCAACTTCTCTACTTCACAACAAGGTTTACCAGTTTGCCCGGTACCACAATGATTTTGACTACGGTTTTCCCTGCGGTCCGCAACTGAATTTTTTCGCCGGCGAGCGCCGCAGCTTCGATTGTCTTGGTGCCGGCATCTGCGGCCACGCGCACCACAGTTACAAGCTTGCCGTTGATCTGGACCGGGATTTCCAATTCGTTTTCCCTGGCCAATTCGGGATCGCTGATGGGCCAGGGAGCGCGCAGAATTGCATCCTTTTCGTCAAGTTCTTCCCATAGCTCGGCCGCAAGATAAGGAGCAAACGGCGCCAGCAGCAGCACCAGCGTGCGCAGCAGTTCGCGCACCACCGGCGCGGGAATTTCGCCTGCCGCCAGTTGCGCATCCGCCGCCTGAATCTCGTTGACCAGCTCCATGATGGCCGCTACGCAGGTGTTGAAGTGCCAGCGGCCCTCGAAGTCCAGCGTAATTTTGGCGATGGTCTGATGCAGCTTGCGCAAAAGCGCAGCTCCGTCGCTTTGAGTCTTTGACTCGCTTTGCGAAGCAGAACGCGCCACCGGCGCATACTTTGTGACCAGCCGCCAGACGCGCGCCAAAAAGCGGCTTACTCCGGCGACGCCATCTTCCTGCCAGTCGAGGTCGCGGTCAGGCGGAGCTGCAAACAACGCGTACATGCGCGCCGAGTCGGCTCCGAAGCGGGCCACCATCTCGTCGGGCGAGACTACGTTGCCCTTGGACTTGGACATCTTGGCGCCATCTTTGATGACCATGCCTTGCGTAAATAGGCGATGCACCGGCTCGTCGTTCTCAATCAGCCCCAGGTCGCGCATTACCTTGGTCCAGAAACGCGAGTAGATGAGGTGCAGAATCGCGTGCTCCACGCCGCCGATGTATTGGTCGATGGGAAACCAGTACTTCACAACCTTTGAGTCGAATGGAGCGCTTGAGTTTCTCGCGTCGGTATAGCGATAGAAATACCAACTGGAGTCGACGAAAGTATCCATCGTGTCGGTCTCGCGCCGCGCCGGCCCGCCGCATTTGGGGCAGACGACGTTGACGAACTCCGGCACGCGGCTCAAGGGCGAGCCGCCCTGCTGGGTAATCTCGATCTGCTCGGGCAGCACCACCGGCAATTGATCGTCCGGCACCTGGACCAAGCCGTCCTTTTCGCAGTAAATCATGGGAATCGGCGTGCCCCAATAGCGCTGGCGGCTCACGCCCCAATCTTTCAGGCGAAAGGTGACGGTAGCTTCACCAAACTTCTTTTCGACGGCAATCTTTTGGAGTTTTTTCTGCGCTTCTTCACAGCTCAGCCCGTCGTATTCGCCGGAATTTACAAGCACGCCGTCATGTGAGACGAACGGGAGGCGCTCCGCGCTTTCATCGCTTTGGACTGGCCTTATCACCTCGACAATGGGCAAGCCGTACTTGGTGGCGAACTCGAAGTCGCGTTCGTCGTGTCCCGGAACGCTCATGATGGCGCCGGTGCCGTAGTCGGCCAGAATGTAGTTGGCCACCCAGATGGGAACGCGCCGGCCGTTGTAAGGGTTGATGGCAAAGCGGCCGGTCGGAACGCCGTGCTTTTCTATCGCGCCCAGATCGCCAGCCTCGCGCGCCTTCTTCTGCTGGTCGATCAACTCATCGACCTGCGCTTTCAGCTTTTTGTCGGCAGCGGTAAACTCGGCCACCAATGCATGTTGCGGAGCCAGTTGCACGCTGGTCGCGCCGAAGATGGTGTCAACGCGCGTAGTGAAGACGCGAATGCGCGTCTTGCCAGTCCCTAGTCCCTTAGTCCCTAGTTCCTCGTTGATTTCTTCCAGAAAGAAATCAACGTCCGTTCCTTCGCTGCGGCCAATCCAGTTGCGCTGCATGGTGCGAACTTTTTCCGGCCAGCCGTCGAGCTTGTCCAGGTCGTCGAGCAATTCCTGAGCATATGCGGTGATGCGGAAGAACCACTGCACCAGGTCGCGCTGCTCAACTTTGGTGGTTTCGTGGCGCCAGCAGCAGCCATCGACCACCTGCTCGTTGGCCAGTACGGTGCAGCATTCCGGACACCAGTTCACCTTGCTCTTCTTGCGGTAAGCGAGGCCTTTTTCATACATGCGCAGAAAGAACCACTGGTTCCAGCGGTAGTACTCGGGCAGGCAGGTGGTCACTTCTGTGGCCCAGTCAAATCCCATGCCGAGGCGCTCAAACTGACGCTTCATGGCGGCGATGTTCGAGGTGGTCCACTCGCGCGGAGGGGTATTGTTCTTGAGCGCGGCGTTCTCTGCCGGCAGCCCGAATGCGTCCCAGCCCATGGGGTGCAGCACGTTGTAGCCGCGCATCCACGTGTGCCGCGCCAGCGCGTCGCCAATCGCGTAGTTGCGCACGTGGCCCATGTGCAACTGGCCGCTGGGGTAGGGCAGCATCTCCAGCACGTAGTACTTGGGCTTGCCGCAGGAAGGAGGCTCCGCCGCATAGAGCGCGGGGTCCGCAGCCCATCGCTCGCGCCATTTGGGTTCAATCGTAGCCGGGTCGTAACGCAGTTCTATTTCTTCCGCCATATCTTATTCAGTGTAAACGGAAGGCGTGAAGTGCTGGTGCCACTAGACAGGCCTGTGGTTTCCGGTCAAGAATGAAGCCATCATGCCCTACTCCCGATTCGCACTTGCAGTTTCGCTATGCCTTGCGCTTGCTATGCCCGCCTTGGCTGGCCACACGTTGGCCCCGAAGGAGCAAAAGGTTCTGACAAACTGGCTAGCGAAGCATCCGCAATTTCGCGAAGCGTCAGACCAGGATTGCGATTGCACAGAGGATATTCAGCAGATGAAAGCGGGGGACGGCGGAATTTGGCGCCCGGTCCCGGACTACCATCCGTACCAAGCAACCGGCGACTTCAACGGCGATGGAGTCCGTGATTTTGCTGTCGTTGTGATCGACAGGACGAAATCAACGCATCAATACACGTTTCTGGTCTTTGATGGACCGTTTGGCTTGGATTCGGTCGCGCCAGCATTCGTTGCGCCAGCTCTTGACCTGAAATACATGGGATTGTTCTTTGGCCCGCCTCGGCCAAAGCCATATCGCCTCATCGTGGGGCGCTTCGAAAGTGACAACACTTCGATGTTGGTTCCGCGCGGCAAGACGTATAGGTTACGGTAGGAGAGCGCTGGAAGTTATTGAAACTCGCCAGAGATCATCACTTACGCAACTGCTTGCAAGGCTTTAGCCTGCTCGATCCTCTGACGGCGTTTGGGCGTATGCAGCGCCTCCCACAGGTCGGTCCGGCGCTGCACATTCAGCCAGAACTCCGGTGAGTTGCCGAAGACGCGCGCCAGCATCAGCGCCGTGTCGGCGGTAACTGCGCGGCGGTCGTTGCACAGTTCATTCACCAACTTCCGCTGCACACCCATCGCCTCGGCCAACGCGCCCTGCGTCAGGCTCATGGGAGTCAGAAACTCTTCCACCAGCATTTCGCCTACGCTAACTGGCTTCCGTTCTGTGCTCAACATAACCAAACCTCATCGGTAACTGTGATTGTCGAGATAAACCTCAATCGCTTCGCCTCTTCCACCGTTCCATTGGAAGATCAGCCGCCACTGCTCGTTGACCCGGATGGGGTGCAACCCCGCCAGACTCCCGCGCAGCTTCTCAAAATGGTTGCTCGGCGGCATGCGCAAGTCAGCGTCAGACATTGCATCGTCCAGCAACTGCAACTTTCTGAATAGCCGCGTCTCCAAACTGGGCGGAATCTTCCGGCTGGGCAGGTCGTGAACAAAAAACTCCTGCAACCAGCCGTCCCGAAACCCGAGAATCATGCGGCAGTCTTTCTCTCATGTACTATTGTACCGCGCAATGGTGCAATGCATATTAAAATTACCCTCAGCTTGAATTCAGCAGCCGTGCTATACTTGTCATACAAGCAATACAGGATGAAGGTGACCTGATGCTGGCAGTCCGCATCCCCGAGGAAATGGAAACTCGGCTCGACAAGCTGGCAGCCCTGACCGGGCGGCCCAAGAGCTTCTACGTGCGCGAAGCCCTGCTGACGCATCTGGACGAGATCGAGGACACATACACCGCCCTCTACCGTCTGGAACATCCGGCCAAACGGTGGACTTTAGAGGAGTTGGAGCAAGGGCTTGACCTCAAAAAGTGAACCGCCGAAAACCTGGACGGTTGAGTTCGACGACCGCGCCCGGCGTGAGTTGCGCAAACTCGACGCAAAAACCCAGCAGACCATCCTGCGCTACCTGCGGGAACGCATTGCCGGCGCGGACGACCCGAGGCGATTCGGAAAACCGCTGCGGATGAAACTTGCCGGGCTCTGGCGTTACCGGATCGGTGACTACCGCCTCATCTGCCGCCTGGAAGAAAACCGTCTGGTTGTGTTGGTGCTCCGGGTTGGGCATCGACGTGAAATTTACGAAGACTGAACCAGGTTCAAGAACACCGGCATTCTGCATTCCTCATCGCCCGCTGCAGGTCACTTTTTCGGGCGCGACTCCGGCGGCACAAGGCCCGCCACGCGGTAGTAGACGACGAGTTGGCCGTAATGCTCGCCGGAGTGCTCGATCAGGCCCCAGGCGAGATCAGAGAAGCGGGTTTGCTGGTTGGCGAAGGGATCCACGTACTGCTCGCCCATTCCGCCGTCGCCCTTGCTCTTGATGAGCGCCGCGCCATCTGCGAAGGCTTTTTTGACATACGCGACCACATCAGCCTTGGTTTTGAAGTCGGCGCGCTTGGGATCGCCGGAAGGCATTTTCTCGCCGGTTACGGCGTTGATGAAGTAGTAGCTTGCTCCGGAAGCGTGCAAGAGCTGTTCGGCGAAGGAACGCTGCGCAGGAACCGGCTTGAAGTCGTATTTGTCTTCTGGAAAATCCTCGGCCATGGCAGTCAGTTTTCGCCCGATGTCGTTCCAGTTGTCTAGCAGGACCTGAGATGGACTGGCTGCGGGTTTTGGGGCGGCTTGCGGGGCCGGCACCATCTGAGCGCGCACTATTTGGACAAACAGCGCTGCCAAAAGCAAGAGGGAAAGGTTCTTGCACAGGATTTTCATGCGATGATCTCCTTTGATTTGATTCCGCGAGCATTTTTACAGGATTTGCTTCGTGCGGGCCCGCTTTCACCCAGGACGAACAGACTATTGACGCTCAAAGAATCTACGCAGATTCAACAAGATTTTTGAGCGCGGTCACATTGCGCTCCTCGTCGCCGGGCTCGTCCACCGGAGTTTCGGCGATGAAGGCGGCGTGATTGAAGCGCTTGTCGTTGAGCAGGCGGCGGAAGGGTTCGAGGCCCATGGTGCCTTTGCCGATCTCCTCGTGACGGTCGAGCTTGGAGCCGCGCGCGGCCTTGGCGTCGTTCATGTGCCAAACGCGAACCGCGTCCAACCCGACGGTTGCTGCGGCTTGGGCGATGGTTTGCTCGTAGCCTTCGGGGCTGACCAGA
>Ga0182016_10000227_pt1 | contig 69451 bp, 54 predicted proteins | sample 712S2MmetaG_FD_120491 | JGI IMG/M metagenome (GOLD analysis project Ga0182016, IMG submission 120491) | Permafrost microbial communities from Stordalen Mire, Sweden - 712S2M metaG | ecosystem: Environmental > Terrestrial > Soil > Wetlands > Permafrost | place: Sweden: Stordalen | collected...
GAGCCCGACGGCAGATGTCTTCCGCAGTATGCATGTTTCCAGTCTGCGCTCATGGCTGGTAATTAACTGCAACGGGCGGGCGAAAAAACTGCGGCTTGGGCAGGATTGTGAGAAATGCGCGCTAGCTGGGGCATTGCTGCGCGTTCCCCGGCATGGGGATATCCCCGGTATTCCCTGTAAATAAGTTGAACGGATTCATCGGCTTAGAAAAAACGCAAAATAAGCGCAGGAAAACAAACGAGTTATTTGCAACCGTGCGAAACGAAGAGGTTATAAGACGATTTTTGAGCACTGGACCCGAAGATTGCCCGGAAAACGGATGCGGCCCGAGGATCGCCGGCTGGCAGTAGCCAGCGATCCCAGGCCGCTGTTTTCGAGGAGGATTCCCGGTCCTGAATTGAATATAGCGCGGGAAGGGGAAATTAAATGCAAATCAGGGAGCAGGAAGTAGGAAATAGGAAGTTCGGCGGCGGGGTGGTCGCCGATTGCGGAAAGGGTTGCAGATAGTTGCTCGGCACAATCATTGACACTTGCCGTTACGGATATGCTGTGGACGAGTGAGTTGGCGATTATGCGTCAATCAAGAAGCATCCCTGAGAAGCGATGGAAGCAAGGTCGGCGATTTCCACATCAATGTTTCGAAGCCTTGACCTTCTACATATCGCCGTGTATATATGTAGAAGCAACAGGTATGAAGAATCCAGACCAACTCGATCTGCCGCAAGGCACTCTAGACCTCCTGATTCTGCGGGTCGTGGCCCTGGGGCCTATTCACGGCTACGCAATCGCCCAGCGAATCCAGCAGATGTCGCGAGAGGCCCTCCAGGTTCAGCAGGGATCGCTTTACCCCGCATTGCACCGCCTGGAATACAAGAAGTTTCTGGTTGCGGACTGGAAGCCTTCGGAGACCGGACGTGAGGCAAAGTTTTATCGCCTGACAGCGAAGGGCAGGCTGCAACTTGAGAATGAGACTGCGAGCTGGGCTCGGCTAACCGAGGTAGTAGGGCTGATTCTTCAAGGTCCGGAGGGGGAAACGTCATGAACTGGTTTCAGCGGGTTTTCACGGGCAAGCGCATGGAAAAGGAACTCGACTCCGAGCTTCGGTTTCACCTGGAACAGCAGGTTGCCGACAAGGTTCGCGCCGGAATGACTGAGGATGAAGCACGGCGCACCACTCGCCTGGAGTTTGGTGGTATAGCACAGATTAAGGAAGACTGCCGCGAAAGCCGGGGCACATTGTGGGTCGCTTCCGTGCTTCAGGATCTTCGTTTTGCCCTGCGCCAGTTGCGCAACTCGCCCGGTTTCGCCATCACAGCCATCTTGACGCTGTCGCTCGGCATTGGCGCATCCTCAGCCATCTTCAATGTGATCGATGCGGTGCTGTTGCAGCCGCTGCCTTACGCCGATCAGGATCGTCTTGTCTATCCTTTGATGATTGCGCGCACCGGGGACACGCTGCCGTCGTCGTACCTGAGCTACCTGGACGTGCGTGCGCAGCAGCGCAGTTTCGATGCGCTGGCCGGCTATTCCATGTTCGGCAGGGTCAACCTCGAAGGACCCAGCGGCCCGGTGGCGCTAAGCGCCGTTAAGAGTACCGACAATTTCTTCGACGTATTTGGAGTGAAGCCGCTGCTGGGGCGCACCTATCTTCCCGGTGAAGACCAGCCGGGCAAGGACAACGTGGTAGTGCTCAGCTATGAGGTTTGGCAAAGCAGTTTTGGCGGACGCGCCGATGTAGGCGGCAAGGATGTGCAACTCGATGGAACTCCGTATACCGTGATCGGGGTCATGCCCGCTGGGTTCCGCTTTCCGCTCGAAGCGCGCGAGGCTGTTTACACGCCCCTGCACATGAATCCTGTGTGGGCGAAGGCGCGCGGCATGCATTGGATGCGGACCGTTGGCCGCCTGAAGCAGGGCGCGAGCAATGAACAGGCGCGAACCGATCTGAATCGCGTGATGGCCAACCTTGCTCGTGCTTATCCTGAGCAGGAAGCGGGACACACCGTGGCGCGCTTATTGCCGTTGGACGTGGCGGCGAACAGCCTGGACCGGTTTGGGAAGCGCACACTTGCGGGCCCGCTGGGTACGTTGGCCCTGGCTGTGCTCGCGCTGCTGGCCATTGCCTGCGTCAATGTGGCCGGTTTGCTGATGGCGCGCGGCATCAAGCGCGAGCGGGAGATGGCTCTGCGCTCCGCGGTCGGCGCCAGCCGTGGGCGTCTGATGCGGCAACTTGTGAACGAGAGTCTAGTGCTTTGCTGTGCAGGCTTATTGGGCGGCGTATTGGTAGGCTGGGCGGTTCTCAAGGCCATGAATGTCTTTCTGGTGCAGGCCATGTCGCGTGGCGCCGACATTCACCTCAACCTCGCTGTGGTTGCCGTGGCCGCGGCGTTGTCCCTGCTGGCCAGTCTGCTGGCATCGCTCTCTCCTGCCATTCGTCTCTCTGGCGCTGACCCCAATCGCGCCTTGCGCGCAGGCAGCGCGGGAGCAGGCATCGGTCGCAGCCAGCATCGGCTTCGGTCCGCGTTCGTCATCACGCAGGTTGCTCTCTCGCTCGTTTTGCTGGTTGTTTCCGGGCTTCTGCTCAAGAACCTGCAAGGCCTGCTCCACACCAATCTCGGCATCGACACGGCGAAAATTCTCACCACCCGCCTCGACCTTTCCAAAGGCCACTACGCAGGCCGCGATCCCATCGCCACCTTTTACAACCCGCTTCTGGAAAAGATTGCACACCTCCCAGGAGTGCAGGGCGCGGGCGTCATCGATGTGCTGCCCGTTCAGGGTTGGGGCGATGGTTATGGCATCCACATCACCGGTCAGCCGCCCTACCCGCCGAATCTGGATATGGGCGCCGAAACGCGATTTGTCTCTGCGGGATACTTCGATGCGATGGGGTTACAACTCACAGGGGGACGGCTGCTGTCGCCCTCGCTCGACAAAGCCGAAAATCCCGCCGGGACCATGGTCGTCAACCAGGCCTTTCAGCACAAGTTCTTTCCCACGGGAGGAGATCCGGTCGGCGCCCATATCGACGATGCTCCAAAGGCGGAATTGAAGAGCGGCATTGTTGGGGTCGTGACCAACGTCCGCCAAGCCCTCCGCGAGCCGCAAATGGCGGAAATGGACTGGCTTATGGACGAGATCGATCCCAAGGACCGGATGCAAAACCTGAACAGCATGGCGCTGATTGTCCGTTCCAATGGCGACCTCAGCGCGCTGGTGCCCGCGCTGCGCAGTGCTGTGCATGAGATCGACCCGACGGTTCCGTTCAAAACTCCGGAAACCATGAGCGACGTGGTTAGCGAAAGCCTCACTCTCGATCGGCTTGAAGGATGGCTTTTCGGCATTTTTGCGGCTCTCGCGCTCCTGCTGGCCATCGTCGGGCTCTACGGCCTGGTCAATCACGAAGTGGAATTGCGCACCCGCGAGATCGGTATCCGCATGGCTCTGGGTTCAACCCGCATGCAGGTGACAAAACTGCTTCTTGGCAAGGTCGCCTTGCTTATGCTCTCTGGCCTTGCCGTTGGATGGATGCTCACGCTTGCCCTCAGACGGGTGCTATCCTCGGTCGTCGAAATGCATGCCAGCCACGACTTCCTGGTGCTGGCGAGCGTGACGGCCGGCTTGGCCCTTGTTGGAATCCTGGCCAGTCTTATCCCCGCGCGCCGCGCTGCTTCCGTCGAGCCTGTACAAGCACTGCGAACGGAATAGACAGTTCACAAGCGGGCTGGCGAACTGCGAGCGATGAAGGCCGTTCCTCATCGGGCGGTCCTGAGAAGCCGGCCGATGTTCGCCGGTTTGCCTGGGCATGATTCCAGGTTGGCGATAACAGGCCTTGCCACTCATCGACCTCCATTTACGCACGGTCGGCCGGGTCGCTCCCGGAAAGCGCCCTTCAATCCCGCGATGCCCTGGCTGCTGATTGAACCCTTACTCCTCCCGCATCAGCCGTGAAGGATCTGCCGACAGCGCCCGTCGCGCCGGAACAGCCGAAGCCCCGGCGCCCAGAAACACCATCGTCAGAACCGCTCCGCCAATCACCACGGGATCGCTGGGATTGGCCTGATAAACAATTTGCCCCAGCAGCCGGCTGGCGACGACCCCGGCAAGCAGGCCCAGTGCGGACCCCACGCCGAGCAGCATCAAGGGCCGTCCCACCGCAGCGGCTATCACCTGCGTTCTGCGCGCTCCCACGGCAACGCGGATCGCGAGTTCCTTCATGCGCCGGCTCACGCTGTAAGCCGCCATGCCGAAGATGCCAGTCACCGCCAGCATTGCCGCCAGCAGTCCCATTACGGCAAGTGCGCCTGTGGCTGCGCGCGCCGGGAAGAAGGCCAGGTCGAGCACCTCGGGCCAGCTTCGCACCGTGAGCGGAATATTGGGATCGATGCCGTTCATCATCCGGTTGAGCGCGGTGGCCATCTCCGCGGGCGGCAACGCCGACCGAACCACGAGCGCCGTATCGCTGCCGCTGTTGCCCTGAGCCAGCGGAAAAAACATGGCCGGTTGCGGAGTCTCCGTGAGGGAGTTGTATTTCCCGTCTTCCACCACGCCCACAATTTCTTTCAGGTGTCCGTTGAACAACTCAAAGTGCCGGCCAACCGCCGGAGTATCGCCAAACAGCAGATGCGCAAACCGGGCGTTCACAATCGCAATCTGAGGAGAGTTGGTTTCGTCATTCCAACTAAAGTCCCGGCCGGCCAGCAGACGGGTTCCGGCAGTGGCAAGGTATCCCGGTGAAGCGTAAAAAAAGTGGGCAAAGAAACTCCGCTGCGACGAGCGAAAATCGGTGGTGCCCTGGCGATAAACCGACTCTTTCGCGCAGCAATCGTTGTCCAGCATCACTCGATCGATCAGGCCTTCTGACGAAACCCCTGGAATCTGCGCTGCCTCCTGGGCCATGCGCTTCTCTACCGGCCACGATTGATCTTCCGTATAGCCGCCCATGTCCAGTTCTGTCTCCGCAATGGTCACGCCCAGCGGCCTGAAGCCGAGGGGCGTGTGCAGCGACCGTTCCATGCCCCGGAACGCAACAAACGACCCCGTCACCAGCAGCGTGCAAAGCGCTATCTGCACGCACAGCAATATGTCGCGCATCCCGAAGCGGCGCAATGCCGGGCCGGCGCTCTTGCCGCCTTTCATCGCCTGCGCCGCATCCGTACGCCAGATTTGTCGCGCGGGAAGAAGCCCAAACAAAAGGCCGCTGCCCACGGACAACAGCAGCGCCAGCGCATAGACCTTTGCATCCGGCTGCGCAACCACATGAATCGGAAAATCCACGAAAGGGCGCCACCGGCTCAGGATCTGGAGCAGGGCAGTTGCGAATAAGGTTCCGGTCACGCCGCCCAGCACAGACACCAGCACCGCCTCGGTGAGCAGGGTACGCAATATTCTCGCGCGGCTCGCCCCAATCGCGAGGCGAAGCGCCAGTTCACGGGTGCGATCCGCCGCACGCACCGCAAAAATGCTGCCCAGGTTGGCGCAGGCAGCAAGCAGCACCAACACTGACATCGCCATGATCGCGGCCAGAAATGCGCGAATGGGATCGCCCCACACGTCGCCCATCAATCCAGGCCGAACCAGCCGCGCGTCCAGATCGTCATCCGCCGTGGGGTAAAGTTGCGCAAGGCGGCGCGAGATTGCGTTCAAATCGTCGCTCGCCTGCTCGGGCGTGACGCCGGGTTTCAGCCGTCCCAATATCCAGAAATTGCGGTCATCGCGATGGGCGAGATAGTCTGGGCCGCATCCGATCTCAGGTGCATCGACGAGCGGAATCCAGTAGTCAGGCCAGAAAAACAATTCGGTTCCGTGGAAATCTCTGGGCGCGACGCCGATCACCGTGAACGAGTGGGCGTTGAGATTAACCGTCGTCCCGATCACCTGCGGGTTGCTGTTGAATCGCGCGCGCCAAAAATCGTAGCCGAGCACGATATACGGCGTTGAGTTCTGCCCGTGTTCGTCGCTCGCATGAAAGAACCGCCCGATCGCCGGCCGCTCGCCCAGCATATCGAAATAGTTTCCCGAAGCCAGATAACCATAGCTCTTCACTGCTTGCTTTCCGATCACCACCGCAACGTCGGTCGTATAGTATGCCGCCATCCCGCTGAAGGTGCTGTTGTGGTCCCGATAGTCGATGTAGTCGGGATAAGACTGCCAGTAATCGGCGTGTTCCTTGTGTTCGACAGCAAAAAGGCGCTCCGGCTGGTAGACGTTGAGCGGGCGCAATACCAGCGCATTCAGAACGCTGAAAACCACCGCGTTCGCGCCAATCCCCAGCGCCAGCGTCAGCACCGCCGTCACTGCGAATCCCGGCGACTTCTTCATCTGCCGAAGCGCGTAATGCACGTCCTGTAGCACGCTTTCGATCAGACTCATGCCGCGCGCCTCGCGGCAGTCTTCGGCCACCTGGCTTTGGCCGCCGAAGGCCAGCCGCGCCATCCGCCGCGCCTCTTCGTCGGTCAATCCCGCCCGGCGATGCTTCTCCACCTCCTCGTCAAAATGGAAGCGAAGTTCGTCCTCCAGTTCTTCTTCCATCGCGCGCCGCTGGAAAAGCGCTCTCATCCGGAATCTCAAATCGCTCAGCACAGACATGGCTCAGTCGCCCTCCAGCACCAGCGAAACCGCCGAGGTCAGCTTCCGCCAGCTTTCCGTTTCGGATGCCAGTTGCTTGTGCCCGCTGCGGGTAAGCTCGTAATACTTTGCTTTGCGATTGTTGTCTGAGACTCCCCACTTCGCCTTCACCCAGCCCCGCCGCTCCAGCCGGTGCAATGCGGGATAGAGCGACCCCTGCTGGATGCGCAGCATATCTCCCGATACCTGCTGCACCCGCTCTGAAATAGCCCAGCCATGCTGCGCGCCCGGCAGCAGCGTTCTCAGAATCAGCAAATCCAGCGTGCCCTGCGGCAGATCGAGACTTGTCATTGTCACCCCTTCGACTTCTACAAGAGATATATATCACCATACCTGTAGAAGCACAAGGGGAGGGAAGATGCCGCCGTATCTTCGCGGCAGGTTGAGCGTTCAGGTCTCTCACCGGCGAAGCTGACCCACAGCAGATGTTCCCGTGCCCCATCCATCGAGCGTTTTTTGCTCGATGGGTGGGAGACCAGGAATCTCAATGTGCCAGTAGTTGGTTTTATGTTTTCTCAGGCACCTTCGCGCCCGCCTTGCGGGCCTCTGAGAGTCCAATCGCGATCGCCTGTTTGCGGCTCGTCACTTTTCTCCCGCTGCGGCCGCTCTTCAATGTCCCGCGCTTCATCGCGTGCATCTCAGCCTCCACGTGTTCTGAGGCCGAAGCGCCGTATTTGCGATTCAACTTTTTTGCGGCCTTTTTTGTTGCCATTGTTGCTCTCCTTTAGATTTCTTCCGGATCGTGACGCGTAAAACTTCGATGGTAAGTTCATACATCGCAGTTGCTTGCGTCCAATTCCGGCTCCGCTGACCCACTGACCTCCGGCCATTGATAATTTTCAACTGGTTTTTGCAGATAATTACCGCCTTCAGGCGCACAATCATCATTACGTAGGACTGCGACCGCGAGCATGAAGAACCTCACCACAAACGACAAGCGATGCAAAGCCGCGAGAAACGCAATGAAACACATCTTTCTTTTTTTTCCTGTGAAAGGGTGATAGCGCTTCCAACGGAATCAGCCACATAGCGGCAACCTCATCACAGTTTCACCGTTGAACCCCGCGAACAGCAGCAAAAAGCCCGGACTCATTCGAGTCCGGGCTTTTTGGTTGGCGCGGATTGCGCTTATCTTCTGGTCGGGTTTATTTCCTGACCTGGAGGCTGAGCGTGGTTGATGCGCTCTTGGCGCCGCTGGTGCCCTTGATGGTGAGGGTGTAGGTTCCAGTCTTGGCGGTCTTCGCAACGTCAATGTCGAAGTCCGTTGTGCCGGAGCCGGTTACTGAGGTTGGGCTGAAGCTGGTGGTGACGCCGGAAGGCGCGCCGCTTGATGTGAACGTGACTGCCGAGTCGAACCCACCCGAAGCCGTCACGGTAACCACCGCGTATCCGTCCTGGCCTTCATCGAGGTATCCCGACGAGGGCGAGACAGACAGCGTAAAGCTGCCGCTGTTCGGAGCCGTAACAGTAAGCGAAACGGTGGTGGTTTCAACAGTCGAGCCGGAGGTGCCGGTCACCGTGATGGTGTAAGTTCCAGCCGCCACCGTCGCAGCAACGGTGATCGTCAACGTCGAGCTGCCCGCGCCGGTGATCGAGGTCGGGCTGAAGCCGACGGTGACGCCGGTCGGCTCACCCGAAGCCGTGAGTGCGATTGCAGAATCGAATCCGCCTGTCACGGTGCTGGTGATGGTTGAAGAGCCGGCGTTGCCTTGCAGGATCGATACCGCTCCCGGCGAAGAAGTAAGCGTGTATCCTGGTGTGGTCGAAGCCGAGCCGGCCAGCGCGTTGATGAGGCCAGAACCGTTGGGGCTGCCCCAGCCCGTTGCCAGATCGTATCCGGTTGTGGCCGAGTAGCCGTTGCTGCCGCTCGTGATGTCGTGGAAGTCGGAGTCGTAGCTGGAGCCTTCGCCAATGGTGTAGAGGCTCGGATTGATAAAGCCGAGCGTCTTGTTGCCATTGGCCACCGACTGCTGATTGATGAGCGCCAGGTAGCCGGCCCACATGGGCGCCGCAAAGCTGGTGCCACCGTAATCGTTGGCCGTGCAGGTGGTCTGGTCGGCGCAAACGTAGAACGTGAAGTTTGCGTTGGCCGAGACGTCAGGCGCGTTGCGATAGCTCTTGGAGCAGCTCGAGCATCCGGCCGCAGCCGTAGTTTGCCACGATGGAATCGCGTACTTGTCGGGCGAAATGCCGCCGCCGCCGTCTGCCCAGGCAGTCTCAGAAGACCAGGGGCCGGCAGCCGAACTGGTCTCGAGATCCGTGCCGCCTACGGTTGTCACATACACATCGTCGGCAGGGAAGATCTCTGCTCCGGTCCCTGAAGTGGTCCACTTGCCGCTGTCGCCCGCAGCCTGAAACAGGTTCTGCCCCTGCGCGGCGAACTCCTCAAAATAGGGGTTGTCGGTGGTAGGGTCGGCCGGGCTCCATGTCCACGACGAGCTCAGCTGCGCATTCAGCGGGCTGTGGGTCGCCATGGAATTGAAGATGGCCGCGTCAGTCGAGCCAACGTACATTACCAGGCTCGAGAGCCCGGGCGCCATGCCGATGGCCTGGGTCATGTCCAGCGTCTGCTCGGTATCGTCGCAGGCGGAGTAAACGCAGCTCGTGCTGGTTCCATCTGTCGAGAGCAAGGTCACGGGCACGTTGTTGGTCTGGCCGGCATTCTTGAAGTAGGTAGTCAGGTCGGCCAGGTCGGTGCCGTAGTACTCGAGCAAACCAAGCGACTGGCCGCTGCCCGTCAGCGATCCGCCGTAGTATGCGGCTCTCATGTCGCTGCCCAGGAACGAAGCCGAGGGGCCGGAGCCCGTGGTCGCGTTGGACGTGGACCTGGTGCCCGCCGGGCGGTGTTCCAGGCCCGCCGGCTTAGGGATGGAGAAGTTATCCAGGCCGCCGACGTGCCAAAGCTGGAAGGGCAAATTGACGGTTGGTTCGCGGTCGGGCGCGTAGAAGGTGCGGTTCTCGGTCGGGTGCTGGTACATGGCCATGTGAACGTTCAGCGCCCGCTCAACATTTGCCACCGTGCCCGAAACCTGCAGGTTCAGGCGGTTGCGCGAGGTTGACACAACCGTCAGCCCGTTCTCATGCGCAAACTCGACCAGCGTGTTGTAGTCGTCCTGGGTGGGTCCAAAGCGCGCCGTGAACTCATCCACGGTGAGGAAGTTGTGATACGAGGGGCTGTCGCGGTTGTAGATATCCGACAGCAGGCTGTCCAGCTCGTCCTGGTTGCGAAGCGGCAAAACCAGTACCAGGTTCATGGTCTGGCTTGCAGGCATCCGGCCCAGCATTGGCGCCTGGCCGCTGCTCACCGCTTGACGAACATGCCTGGTTAGAGCTGGTTGAACTTGCGCGTGGCTCAAAGCTGCCGCGGCCAACAGCACCGCGGTAAGGGTGAAAACAATACGGCTCAGTTTGCGGATCATTCCTTCTCCTTGGCAGGGAGTTATTGGGGCTTTGTTTTGAGCAAAGGCTTGATGGTTGCAGGGGAACGATTGATCAGGATCGGGCCGGCCTGGTGGAGAACCGGCTCATCTTGCGCCTCTTTCGGGTGCTTGCATTCACAGTTTTCCGGGGCCCGATGTTGACGAATTCTGAGCGAAATGGGGTGCAGCTGTAAAGAAAAATCAACCGTCTTTAGAAATATCCGGTAATCGGGTTTTTGTGACCCAAACCGTTTTTACAGCAATTTATAGGTCGGGCGACCTGGGAAATATTGGCTTCAGAGCTGGCGTTGCCCGTGATGATAGCATCAATAGTGACTGATGCATACAAATCAAAAGCTCAAGATCATCCCTCTGGGCGGGTTGGGCGAGTTCGGGATGAACTGCCTGGCCTTGCGCTGGGAAGACGACATTATTGTCATCGACGCCGGACTCATGTTCCCTGAATCGGAACTGCTGGGCGTCGATATCGTCGTTCCCGACATCTCATACCTGATTGAAAATAAACAGCATGTGCGGGCCATCCTGCTCACCCATGCCCACGAAGACCACATTGGCGGCCTTCCCTGGATTCTGAACGAGATCAAGGTGCCGGTGTATGCCACGGAGTTCACCCTGGCCTACGTTGACGGCAAGCTCGAGGAGCATGGGCTTACCGACGAGATCGAGCTCATTGAGATTACGCCCAAAGAGAAGTTCACCATTGGGCCATTCACCATTGAGCCCATCCGGGTAACGCACTCCACGGCCGATTGCGTGGCGCTGGCCATCGATACGCCGGTGGGCGTAATTATTCACACCGGCGACTTCAAGGTCGATCTGTCGCCGCTCGACGACAAGGCCTTCGACCTGCACACTTTTGCCGAATACGGCAAGCGCGGCGTACTGGCCCTGCTGCAGGACTCGACCAATGTGGAGCGCTCCGGCTACACGCCCAGCGAACGCGCCGTCATTCCCCGCCTCGACGAAGTATTCTCGCGCACCAAAAAGAAGCTCTTCTTCAGCTGCTTTTCGTCGTCGGTCTATCGCATTCGCATCGCGCTTGAGCTGGCGCGCGCCCACGGCCGCAAGGTTGCCGTGGTCGGCCGCTCAATGAACGACAGCACTGAGATTGCGCAGGACCTCGGCTACATCGACATTCCGCCGGGGCTCATCATCAATCCCGGGCAGCTGCGCGACTACCCGCCCGAGCAGTTGATGATTCTGATCAGCGGCACGCAGGGCGAGCCCATGAGCGCGCTGAGCCGCGCCGCGGTTGACAATCACAAGCACGCGCGCATCGATGCCGGCGACACCGTGGTGTTAAGCTCGCGCATTATTCCCGGCAACGAGAAAAACATTCATCGCGTGATCGACCATCTCAGCCGGCGCGAGGCCGAAGTGATCTGCGACGACGGCGCAAGCGGACTCATCCACGTAAGCGGCCACGGCAGCCAGGAAGAGATGCGGCTCATCATCAACCTGGTGCGGCCCAAGTTCTTCATCCCCGTGCACGGCGATTACCGCTTCCTCCGCAGGCACGCAAAGCTCGCCATGGAGACCGGGGCCGTGGAGCACGCCATGGTGATTGAGGATGGCGATGTGCTCGAACTGGACAAGGACGACGCTCGCAAAAAAGATAAAGTAACAGTCGGCCGAATCCTCATCGATTCCGGGTCGTCGATCGACGTGGTCGAGGACCTGGTGATGCGCGACCGGCGCATTCTTTCAGAAGACGGCGTAGTGCTGGCGGTGCTGGCCATCAACAAGAGGACCGGCAAGGTGGAGCGCGAGCCGGAAGTGCTGATGCGCGGCTTTGGCGGCGCAGATATTACCGACCAATGCCGCGAAGTGGTTCTGAAAACGCTGGATAGTCTGAATGCGGAGCAGAAGAGCGACTACGGCATGGTGAACGAAAAGGTTCGCGTCGAGCTCAAGCGGTTAATCCAGAAGTCAACCGGCCGCCGCCCAATGATCATGCCCGTCATTCTGGAAATCTGAGTAAAGCAGGGAACAAGGGAAGAGAGAGAAGAGAAAAGAGAGCAGAGAAAAGGGCCAGGTCCATTGGAGACCTGCCCCCTTTTTCTCTTTTCTCTTCTCTCTTTTCTCTGTTCTACGCCGCGGTGTTGCGCACAATCGGGCGTGGGGTTTTATGGGTTGCGCCCTGCCGCGCCGCATGCGGAATCGTGCGCTTCAGAATAAACACTTCGCCGAGCGCAATCTGCGCATTGCCTTCGAGATCCAGGAACCCGGCCTGGCTTTCCCTGCACGCGGCCCGCATTTCATCCGAAATCTGCTGCGCGATAATCACGGGTATTGCCGCGGTATTCGAGCTCGCGATGCTCGAGCGCAACTCTTCAAGCAGCACGCGCAAATTCGCGGGCTGGTTGTCAGGGGCAATCTCGCAGGCCAGCGTATGCTGTCGGCCGTATACATCCACGGTGGCGGTGAATGCGCATGCCGAATCCGCTTCAGGCAGTGCATGGTTGATCTCCCGCACGTTTGTTCCGGAAACCTCTCCCAGCAGCGCGCGCAGCGCTTCCGCCGCCCTGATCCGTAGTTCCTGCTTTGTCCCGATCGGTTTCATTTCGACTCCGTCCCGACTGTTCGGCAGGCCATTTGCCCGCGTCTTCGCCAAGGTGAGCGCCGGCTCCCCCACGCATATCGAAAGCTTCAGGCCGCCGCGCCGGTTTCCAGGTTTTCCAGTTCGAACTCCACGTCGCGGAACTCAGCCTCAGTGCTGCGTCCGTGTGTGTGCGGGTGCCGCGACGCAAATCCCAGCACAAAGGTTTCTTCATCGCCGGCCGGCATCATGTAGAGCGGCATGGGCGACCGGCAATCGCTGTCGCGCGACTGCTTCGACTCCAGCCACAGGCAAAGCCGGGGATCGCGAATCACCGGCTCGCCGTCCCAGAAGCGCGATGCCAATCCGCACTGAATCTGCAAATGGTCGAGCTGCAGGTTAATGGCTTTAACTTGCCTGGGGAAGTACCGGCGGACGTTGTTCTCGCCCACATAAAGGCCGATAACCCGGTTTCCTATGCATTGCGATTTGACCAGCATAAAATCCCTCCGTATGAATCTGTCGCGTGCGGGGCCAGCATATTCGCCGCCGGTGCGCCAAAAAGGCCGCGGCGTGCAGAAGAGAGAGAGAACGACCCTGGGGGAATACGAGCAGTGATAGGGATTTAACCAAAGGACTTGACATCGCTGCCGCCGCATTGGCGGAGGCGCGTGATGAGAATATTCCCGATAAGAGGTGCAAAAGCTGTGCAATATTGCTCATCTCGCCATGAAAAATCGCAACTACGGAAAATTGCGGCAGCCTGGCGCCTTTCCCATTGAGGATCTTCCCGTGGTCGTCGTCCTCGAGCAGCCTGGAGCACTCGCCGCCGGCCGATCGGCGGGATGTTTTGCGGCGCTCATACCCTTGGTTCAGCACTCGCAAAGAATCAGCAAAAATGTCGGTCGACTCCACGATGTATACGACGCATTAGAGCAGCGACATGTTCGGCGCGAAGCGCTGATTGTCTTTCATACTGTCGAAGGCTGTGAGGTTAACCGGCAGAAATGAAACAGAGATTTTTCCGCGGCCAAAGTCCGGCCGTAGAACCTAAGAATGCTCCTCATGGGATGCTTACCGAACTGGGAGTCAGAATTTTGAAATCCCCGCATCCCTTCGATGCTGGAAGTGCCTCGGGGTTGCGCGTGACTCAGATCGATATGAGCGCGTGAGCGAGTTGTGTCTGGTCACAACTCTCGTAACTGATCAGCGCGCAGTCTACGTATTCTGGGGAGTCAGCCGTGCTAACAATCGGTCTTCTGCCAATGGCCTCAGAGGGGCCGCCTTCGACTACGCCAACTTCCGTATCGCCGTAACTTCAAAGCCTTGAGATGCAACCGTTCGCGATAGAGATGTCCTGAACCGCAACACTCTTTTGCCTCAAATTAATTCGGGCCTGGCGCGAGCAATTCAACCGATAAAGCGCAGAATCTGGGCCGATATTGAGCTACTTCAATTGCGAAGTCAAGACCAACAGACGTAAATTCATTTTGATGTAATTGAAGGTCGAGCGCAGAAGCATCAAAAAATCGGCTTATATCGAGGCTGAGCGCACGAATAGCTGCGCCGGCAGGCCCCCCTTGGACAATCTCAGGCGAGATTGCGCGCTCTCCGCGATGGCTCGTCACTGAAGATCTGGCCGTCGCGAATGTGTACGACCCGATGCGCATACTCGGCAATGTCGGCCTCGTGCGTCACCAGCACAATGGTGTTTCCCCGAGCGTGCAGCGTATCCAGCAGCGCCATGATCTCGATACCGGTCTTGGAATCCAGGTTGCCGGTGGGCTCGTCGGCCAGAATGATCGAAGGGTTGTTCACCAGCGCCCTGGCGATGGCCACGCGCTGGCGCTGCCCGCCCGAAAGCTCATTGGGCTTGTGCATCATGCGCGATTCAAGGCCCACTGAAGTCAGCGCCGCTTTGGCCTTTTCAATCCGCTCCACCGCCGGCGTCCCGTTATAAATCAGCGGCAACTCCACGTTGTGCAGCGAAGTGGCCCTGGCCAGCAGGTTGAAGGTCTGAAAAACAAATCCAATCTCTTTATTGCGGATGCGCGCCAGTTGGTCGTCGTCCAGCTCACTTACAAGCTGCCCGTTCAACCAGTACTTGCCCCGCGACGGCGTATCGAGACAGCCGATCAGATTCATCAGCGTGCTCTTGCCCGATCCCGACGGGCCCATAATGGCCACGTATTCGTTGTGGCGGATGCGAAGCGAGACGCCCCGCAAAGCCTGCACCTGCTGCTCCAGGCCCATGTCGTAGGTGCGCCACAAATCTTCCACCACGATCACATGTTCGGTGGAAAGCGTCTCAACTTCGGCCGAAATCTCGCTCATCATGCTGTTCGGGGCCATCCATTCATCCTTTTACAGGCTACGAGGAACTACTGCTCGACGAAAGCGAAATCGGCTTCACGGTATCCCGTTTCAAAAGCGCGCCGTTCTTGAGTATTCGCAATGTTTTGTAGGGGCCCGTCACAATTTCCGATCCCGGCGCTGGTCCCTTCAGAACCTCGATGTCGGTTGCTCCGGTTATTCCCGTCGTAACCGGTACAAACCTGGCGCGCAACTTTCCGTGCGCATCTTTCTCCACAACAAACACACCCTGGATGAGGTTCGGTTTGGTAACTTCACCCGGCGTGGTCGACGCTGCCTGCACCGTGCCCGAGCTCTTTTTGGAGTCCTGTGCGGGATCGTACATGGTGAGCGCCTGGATGGGCAGGGAAGGCACACTGGCCTTGTGCGCGGTAGTAACCTTGGCGGTGCACGAGAGCCCGGGCCGCAACTCGATCAAATCCTGGCTTGAGCCGGTGAGCGTTACCACCACCTTGAAGTCCTTTGCCTCTTCGGTGCCGGTGGTCGAGGTTGAGGTGGCCTGTCCGGATGAGCGAAGCAGCGCCTGGTCGCCCACCAGGGTCACCGTTCCCTTGAAGACCTTGCCCGGCAGCGCATCCACTGTGACATCCACCGGTTGCCCTATCTGCACATCGGGAATGTCGGTTTCGTCCACCTTGACCTCGGCCGTGATCACGCTCATGTCGGCCAGGGTCATCAGCGTGGCGCCCTCTGTGCCCTGGATGCCGGTGACCACCGTCTCGCCCTCACGCACAGGCATGTTGGTTACAATGCCGTCAAAGGGGGCTGTCGCAACAGTCTTGTTGAGCAGATCCTGGTTGTATTCGAGCGTCGAGATCTGGGTTTGCAGATGCCCGCGCGCCGAATCGGTATTGGCCTTGGCCTGGTTCAGCGTGGCGATGGCGTGGTCCACATTGGCCACATCGGTGTCATATGCGGCTTTCTTGGCGTCAAAGTCCTGCTTGGCCATGATGCCGTCGCGGTAGAGCGCCTGCGCTCGCTCCCAGTCAAGCTTTTTCTGCTCGAGGTCTGCCTGGGCCTGCTCCACGCCGGCCTGCGCCGTCTTTTCAGCCGCGATATTCGACTGAATATCTGTTCTGGCGGCGGAAATCGCCGCCTTCTGGCCGTCGACATTCGCCTGCTGTTCCACGTTTTCGATCGTGGCAACAATCTCGCCGGCTTTTACGTGGTCGCCTTCTTTTACATAAAAGTGCGTAATCCGCCCGAATGACGTTGCTCCCACGTTCATATACGTCTTCGGCTTGATCTGCCCGGTGCCGCTCACCAGGGTCGTCAGGTCCTCGCGCACCACCGACCCCGTCACCACCTTGGTGAAACCCGCCTGCTGGCGCACCACCATGGTTACCACCAGGCCCGCTGCCACCAAAACTCCCAATACGATCAGTAGAATCTTCTTCATAATCGCTTTACTGATGAAGCTCCTTCGTCAAGTGTACGCAAGTCGGCTCTGGTCGGTTCCATACGGTTGCGTCAGAGTTTCATGATTCCAAGGACGTTTCAGGCCGGTATTTGTTTCCCCAAATGTCACAGCCGGAACAAAACCCCTGAGCCCCTGTACACCCCAAGGAAACACCCCGCAGGAATCCCCCGCAAGATAAGCCCCAAAATAAAAGTCAAGGGACGTGCAATAAGCCTATTTTACCGGTTTCCGCCCTCGCCGAGGGGTTGACCTAGCTCCGCTCGGCACGTCTAACCGCCAGACAAAGCACCAAAGCCTGCCCGGGCCAGAGTCAGCGACAGGCTCCAAAGCCTTGATCGGGCCTTCATATACCTTGATCGGGCCTTCATATACCTTGATCGGGCCTTCTCGGACCCGTAGAATTAAGGGATCGCAGGAGTTTTTCAGGCTATGACGTTCCGCAGTCGACGTTTTCTTGTTTCTGTTCTGGGTTGTGGGGTACTTTGCGTGCCGGCAGCCGCTGTTTTCGCCAGGCAGGCCGCCCCTGCTGCAACGGGGCCGGCCCAGGCCCAGCCCGCCAACAATTCCGATCAGGATCAGGATCCGCTCAAGCGGCAGATGTCTCCCCACGAGCGCTACAAGGCCCAGAAAGAGCTGCGCCAGGAGTTGAAAGGCACCTACAGGGTCTGGCTCAACGAAGAAGTTCCTTACATCATCAGCGACGATGAGCGGAAAGCCTTCATGAGCCTGAGCAACGACGAAGAGCGGGACGCATTTATCGAGTCGTTCTGGCAGCGCCGCAATCCCAACCCCGATTCACCTGAAAACGAGTATCGCGAAGAGCATTACCGCCGCATTGCCTATGCCAATGAGCACTTCGCCGCGGGCAAACCCGGATGGAAGACCGACCGCGGCCACATATATATCGCTTTCGGGCCGGCCGACAGCATCGACTCGCATCCCTCCGGCGGAACCTACGAGCGGCCCATGGAAGAAGGCGGCGGCGAAACCTCCACCTTCCCGTTTGAGGTCTGGCATTACCGTTACCTTGAAGGCATCGGCGAAAACATCGACATCGAATTCGTTGACACCTGCATGTGCGGCGACTATCACTTCACCATCGACCGGAGCGAGAAAGACGCTCTGCTGCACGTTCCCGGCGCCGGCCTTACCCAGTACGAGCAAATGAACAAGGGCGACAAAACCGACCGCTTCAAAGGCGGTGGCCTGGAGTCTCTTGGAACAGGGCCCGGACAGAGCGGCAACCAGAGCAAGGAGTTTGACCGCATCGAGTTGGCCTCCAAGCTGTTTGCGCCGCCCCCGATTCAGTTCAAGGATCTCGACGCGCTCACTGAAACGCACATCCTGAACGGACCTCCTTTCCCGTTCGATGTCCGGACCGACTTTATCAAGGTCACCGACAACACCGACCTGGTCCCGGTCACGCTTCAGCTTAAGAACCGCGATATCACCTTCCAGACCAAGGACGGCGTTTCCCAGGGCAAGGTCAATATCCTCGGAAAAGTCACCACCATCATGCACAAGACCGTGCAGACCTTTGAAGATACGGTCGAGGTAACCGAGCCCTCAGAACTGCTTGAGAAGTCACTCGACAAGAGCTACGTTTACTGGAAGGCGCTGCCGTTGCAACCCGGGCTCTATCGCCTCGATATCGCCATCAAGGATGTAAACAATCCTGACCACCTCGGGCTCTACGGTCACAGCCTCAACGTGCCCATGTATGACGACGAGAAACTCGGCACGTCCTCGCTCATCCTGGCCGATAAAATGACCCCGGTTTCGTCACGCGACATCGGCGGTGGCGATTTTGTCATCGGCAACACCTACGTGCGCCCGCGAGTCAGCCTTAATGCGGCCACCCCGGTGAGCTTCAAGCGCAGCCAGGACCTGAGCTTCTGGATGCAGGTCTACAACCTGGGAATTGACGACAGCACCAAGAGCAACTCGGCCACGGTCACGTATGAAATCAGCGACGCCGCAACGGGCAGCGTGATTCTGACGAAAGATTTGGAATCAAAGGACTTAGGCGCACATAGCGATCAGCTTACCGTTGAAAAGTCACTGCCGCTGGCCGGTCTGCCGCCGGGCAAGTACAAGGTCACAGTGAAAGTAAATGATGCCATTTCAAAACAAGTAATTGCACAATCGGCTCCTTTTGTCGTCGAATAGAAGTCACAGTGCGTGATAAAGGGCAGCCGGACTTGAGATCCGGCGCCGCGCAAGCTTGAAGTATTCAGGAATCCTGCCAGGGACGCGGCAGCTCTCAGATCTCGAGTAGATGATGCGTACTGCCCATCTCGCCGGTTTCGCCGCGCTCATTGTGCTGGGGACTGCTTCGCTTTGCGGAGCGGCCACAGTCACGGTGTCGGGCATGGTGCGTGACTCTGCCGGCGTTCCGCAGATGGGCGCCGAAGTCGAACTGCTTCGCGCCGATCTGACCGTGGTGGCCAGCGTCTACACCAACAACAAAGGCCAGTTCCTCATCGCAAAGATCGTTCCCGGCAGCTATTCGCTCAAGGCCATGGGAGCGTATTTCCTGCCCTCGATTCGCGAAAACATCCGCATCGGCAAAACCACCGTCGTCAATCTCACGCTGAGCACGCTTTATGAGGCTATGCAGTGGCTTCCCGGCAAGCCGCGCAGAGGTCAATCGCAGGCCGACGATTGGGCATGGACCTTGAAATCCGCCGCCAATCGCCCGCTGCTGCGCTGGCTTGAGGATGGGCCGCTGGTGGTGGTTTCTGACGGCCCCGGGATCGCTCCAAAGCTGAAGGCGCGCCTGATGGCCACCGGCCAGGCGGGAACCTTCGGCGAAAGCGGTCAGCGCTTCTCGAATTCCGTTGAGCTGACCCCCGACAACAGCCGCGAGCTGCTGGCGCGGGTTGATTTCTCTCCCGATTCCGACGCGGGTATGGAGTCGATGCTCGGTTTCCGCCAGGATCTGGGCTTTGCAGGGTCGGTTCAGTCGGTGGCCGCCATCGCTATCCATCCCGACGAGTTCGACGGCGCCGGAGGCCAGGGTATAGACGAGGCGTCGATCAATACCTCTGAAACCATGCATCTCGGCGATGAGTTTGAGCTCAACGCGGGATCTGCCGAAGTAGTTGGCCGCATTGCGGGCGACCGGCCGGCGAATATTACCGCCGCGCTCCCCTTTGCCTCGTTTGAATGGCGCGACGGGGCCAACGCGGTTGAATACCGCCTGGCCACCATGGTCCCCAATCCTGAAGCGAACGACCAGACCGAAGCCGCTGCGTGGATGCCCGAGGTTGCCATGCGCGATGGCAACCTGGTGATGGAGCGCGGCGTGCACCGGGAGATCGGCTACGAGCGCCAGACCGATACCTCGGGCATGGCCTTAATGGTATACACGGACAATATCGAGAATCCGATTCTTGAAGCCATGAGCCGCGCAGCCGGCGGCAACCTGGGCACTTCCAGGGCAATCTCCGACGCATTAGTTGACCCCGGCAGCGGCATGGTTCGCACCGCGGCTCCCGGATTTTCCGCTACCGGCGTGAGCGCCAGCTTCGAGCGCCAGATTAGCACCGGCAACCGTGTCGCGGTCAGTTATTCAAGCGGCAGCGCCCTGGTGATGCCGGCTCTGCCCAATCAGCCATCCATTTCGCAGCTGATGGCAGCTACCCACGCGCACCGCGCCCAGGCCTACACGCTTTCGTTCTCGGGAATCCTTGACGGCACTCACACCCGATGGCGCGCAAGCTATCGCTGGCAGCCCGGCAACACTGTAACTGAAGTTGCGCCCTACGCGATCAACTCCTCATCGCCCTACCTGAACATCCATATCCGCCAGCCGATCCACCTTACCCGCGACGGCTCAGGCGGGTTTGAGGCTCTGCTCGACGTGAGAAACCTGCTTGCCCAGGGCTACCGCCCCTACATTCTCAGCGACGGCTCACTGCTGCTCTTCGCGCAAGATCAGCGCGCGGTTCGGGGCGGCGTGGCGTTTACGTTCTGATATGCGGCCCCCCGCCTGAACATCGTCGTTGCCAGCCTTTATTGGAGACGCACTCCGCGCCCCAGCTCCAGCGGTTCCAGGATCGCTATACCCCGGAGCCGATACACATGATTCGTCCCGACCCCAAGGAGGGACGACCCTGCACAAATGCTCGCCAGGGCACACATATCCTGGAACCGCTCTAGTATCATTCCTCGTGATGAAAGAAGCCACCGATTTTCCAATCGCAAAACTCAGCCGCCGCCAGGCTCTCAGATCCGGACTGGCCCTGGCAGCTCTCGCTCCAATGGCCTCAGGCCAAACACCCGTCGCCCGCAAAGGCAACATCCGCCAATCGGTTTGCCGGTGGTGTTATCAAAGCACGCCGCTCGAGAAGCTCTGCGAATACGGCGCTTCGATCGGTCTCAAGGGCATCGATCTGCTGCAGCCGGAAGAGTACGAAATCCCGCGCCGGTTCGGGCTTATCTGCACCATGGCCTACGCCGGCGGCGGGGATATTCCCAATGCCCTTAACCGCACTGAGAATCACGCCGCGATTGAATCGGCCTTTCGCACCAACATCCCGCTTGCAGCCAAGGCAGGCGTCCCCAACGTCATCACCTTCAGCGGCAATCGCCGCGGAATGGGCGAAGATGAAGGCGCGGCGAATACCATCGCCGGCCTCAATCGCCTGAAAAAAATCGCCGAAGACAACGGCGTGACCATCTGCATGGAGCTGCTGAACAGCAAGGTCGATCACCACGACTACATGTGCGACCACACGGCCTGGGGCGTGCGCGTCATGCAGGAAGTGAACTCGCCTCACGTCAAGCTGCTCTACGACATCTACCACATGCAGATTATGGAGGGCGATTTGATCGCCACCATCCGCGCCAATATCCAGTGGATCGGCCACTTCCACACCGGCGGGGTGCCCGGCCGTCACGAGCTCGACAACACGCAGGAAGTTCAATGGGACGGAGTCATGCGGGGCATTGCCGCGCTGCCGTTTAACGACTACGTAGCGCACGAGTTCATTCCCACCCGCGACCCGTTCACCAGTCTTCGCGCCGCCGTCGATTTGTGCGATGTGTAAGAGTGAATCATGAAAGCCCTTCTTCTTTCTAAGTACAACCATCTTGAGATCGTCGATATGCCGGCGCCTCCTGCCGCGCCCGATGAGGTTCTGGTTCGCGTTGAGGCCTGCGGCATCTGCGGCAGCGACGTGCACGGAATGGACGGCTCGACCGGCCGCCGCATTCCACCCATCGTGATGGGCCATGAAGCTGCCGGCATCGTGGCTGCCGTGGGCACCGGCGTCCATGACGTTGCCGTTGGCGATCGCGTCACCTTCGACTCCACCATCTCCTGCGGCAAATGCGGCTATTGCCTGCAGGGCGACATCAATCTCTGCGATGACCGCGAGGTGGTTGGCGTTTCCTGCGACGAATACCGCCGCCACGGCGCATTTGCAGAATATGTCGCGGTGCCGCGCCGCATCGTTTACCCGCTCCCTGACGAGCTGCCTTTTGCCGAGGCCGCCATGCTTGAGGCAATCTCAGTGGCGATGCATGCGGTGCGTGTTTCAGGCGCGGCAGCGGGCGAAACCGCGCTGGTCATCGGCGCCGGCATGATCGGCCTGCTCACGCTGCAAGCCGCTCGCGCGGCAGGCTGCTCGCCAATCTATGTCTCCGACATCGACACCTCGCGCCTCGCCCTGGCCGCAAAACTCGGGGCCGATCATGTGCTGCCATTCACGGGCAGGCAGCTGGCCGCGCGTATCGCTGCTCTCACCGGCAAACGCGGCGCCGACCAGGTCTTTGAAGCTGTCGGCAACAATCAGGCCGTCTCCACCGCCATCGATTCTGTGCGCAAAGGCGGCACTGTCACGCTCATCGGCAATGTCGCGCCCGAAGTCACTCTGCCGTTGCAGAAAGTGGTCTCGCGACAGATCCGCTTGCAGGGCTCGTGCGCTTCGTCGGGCGAGTACCCGCAGGCCATTGAGTATCTGGCCGCAGGACAAATCGATGTCAAGCCTCTCATCACCGCCGTCGCGTCGCTGGACGATGGGGCGCAATGGTTCAAGCGCCTGCATGCGCGCGAGCCCAACCTGATGAAGATTGTGCTCACACCGGGAATATCATGACCGATTCAAATCCCGACTCGTTGTTCGACCTGCGCGGCCAGGTTGCCATTGTTACCGGAACCAGCCGCGGGCTTGGTCAGTACTTCGCCCGCGCACTAGCCAAAGCCGGCGCAGACCTCGTCCTCACCAGCCGCGACAGCACCGCGCTCAAGCCCTTTGAAGAAGAGATCAAGGCCATCGGCAGGCGCGTGGTTTCGCTCTCACTCGATGTGCGCAATCAGCAGAGCATCGACCAGATGGCCGCCGAAGCCCAGGCCGCCTTCGGCCAGATTCACATCCTGGTCAACAACGCCGGCTGCAACATCCGCAAGCCCGCGCTCGATGTCACCTGGGACGACTGGAACACCATTCTCGACACCAACCTGCGCGGCTCGTTTTTTGTCTCTCAGGCAATAGCCCGCGGCATGGTAGCAAATGGCTACGGACGTATCATCAACATCGGGTCCGTCACCAGTGTGTTCGGCTACCCAGGCCTTGCCCCCTATGGCGCCAGCCGCGGCGGCATTCGCCAGCTCACCATGAGCCTTGCCGCCGACTGGGGCATAAACGGCATCACCGTAAACTGCCTTGCGCCGGGATGGTTCAAGACCGAACAGAACAAGGTCCTATACGAAGATCCGGGCTGGCTCGAATACCTGGTCGATCGCATTCCAGCCAATCGCCCCGGCCTGCCGCGCGATTTGGATGGCGCGGTGGTCTTTCTTGCCTCCGAGGCCAGCCGTTATGTGACCGGCCAGACGTTGCTTGTAGACGGAGGCATTTCAACCGGCACGACTCGCGCCACGGTCGCGAAGAAGACCGGGAACAAGGGAGCAAGGGAGCAATGGAACGAAGCGTGATTCGTGTTTCGTGGACCAGAAACAAAGCCTGGGTGCCCCAGGTCGGGATTTTCGGACCTGGGATAGCACGAACCCACACCAACCTCTATAAACAATCAGACCAAAAACAAAGCGGCCGCGTCCATTAGAAGCGCGGCCGCAAGCTTTCCGCCTACTCTAATTCACGTTCAGGGTAACCGTGCTGATGGTAGCCGTCTCTGCCCCAGAATTGGCAGAGCCCGACACAGTAATGGTGTAGGTCCCGGTCGTGGTTCCCGGATTTCCACCGCCCCCGCCACCACCGCTGCCGCCGCCGCAGGCAGTCAGCCCGCCTGCCGCAACCAGCACCAGCAGCCCCACCATGCCCAGCCAGCTACGGCGCCGCCGCGGCGTAATGAAGAACAGCATCAGCGCCAGCGCCGATCCTCCCGTCGTCGGCCAGAAGAGCTTTGGCTTCTGGTTTTCTGAGCTCGTAGCAGCCGTAGTGATCGCCGACAGCGTCGACGTCTGGGCCGTAGCGCCGCTGATGGTCACCGACGTCGGGCTCAGGCTGCAGGTTGGCGCGTCGTTCACGCTGGTTATCGATGTAGTCACGGCGCAGGTCAGCGCAACTGTCCCGCTGAACCCGTAGGTCCCCACCACGCTGATGGTTGCAGTGTTGCCTGTAGTCGCGCCCGCAGTCACCGTGATGCTCGCGCTGCCGGTGCCCGGGCTGGGACCAAAGCTCGGCTCATTGGTAATCGTCAGCGAAACCGTGGTGGTCTCGGTCAGCGACCCCGACGTTCCGGTGATGGTCACCGTCGCGGGAGTCGAAATAACCGCAGCCGACGTAGTCGCTGTCAGGGTCAGCACTTCAGTATCCGAAGCGGTTCCGGCGGCAAAGCTCGCCGTCACTCCGCTGGGCAGGCCCGATGCGGCGAATGCGACTGTTTCGGCAAATCCACCCACCGGCGCGACCGTAATCGTGCTCGTTCCCGTACCGCCCTGGGCTACTGAAACGCTGGTTGGCGAGGCCGAGAGACTAAAGCCCGGTGGCAGCGCTGTTGTAACGCTCAGCGCAACTGTAGTGGTCGCACTCAGTGAGGCCGAAGTTCCCTTGATGGTGACTGTCGCCGGGCTCGACGTGACCGCAGCCGAAGAGCTGGCGGTCAAGGTCAGCACTTCAGTATCCGGAAGGGTTCCGGCAGCAAAGCTCGCCGTCACCCCGGTAGGCAGGCCGGTTGCGCTGTATGTGACTGCTGCGCTGAATCCGCCAGCGGGCAACACGGTGATCGTGCTGGTTCCAGTACCGCCCTGGGGAACCGAAACGCTCATTGGCGAAGCCGAGAGCGTGAAGCTCGGGGGCGCTTTAACGCTCACCGCAACGGTTGTGGTCTCGCTGATCGAGGCCGAAATTCCCTTGATGGTCACTGTCACCGGGCTCGATGTCACTGGAGCCGAAGAGCTGGCGGTCAGGGTCAGCACTTCAGTATCCGCCACCGTTCCGGCCGCAAAGCTCGCCGTTACCCCGGTAGGCAAGCCGCTGGCGGAGAATGAAACCGTTGCTGTAAATCCATTCACGGGAGCAATGGTTATGGTGCTGGTTGCCGTACCGCCCTGGGTCACCGACACGCTTGTCGGAGCGGCAGAGAGCGTGAAGCCCGGCGTTGATGAAGCACTCGAGTAGTCGTTAAGAAACGTAGTCACGTCGAGCGAGCCCCAGCCGGTGGCCTCGTCGTAACCGGTCTGCACCAAGTACCCTTGGGTGCCGCCCGTAAGGGTGGTAGCGGCAGCAATGCTGTTGTTGCACATGCTGGGCGTGCCCACGCTGCACCCTGCCACTCCGCTGGTCGTCACAGTCACGTCATGAAACGCCGATGCATCGTTGGCCGCCATCGAATAGATCGTCGGCGTAATGTTGCCCTGGCTCGAGCCCAGCTTCTGGTCGAGCAGCGCGGCAATACCCGCCATATCCGGAGCCGCTGCCGAGGTGCCCGAAAACGCGAGGAAGTAGTAATCCGGTGCGCCGCAAGACCCGCCGTCCGCCGCCACGCATCCAAAATATCCGTCGTGATTCGCAGCAGAAAACGCCACATCTGGCGTGTACCGGCCGGCGCGGGCTGAGGGAACACCGGTGCCGGTTTGCCAGCTGGGCGTGGCCACAATCGAGCTAACGCCGCCCCCCGTCGCAGCTACATCAAATCCGTCCGTCGGGTCGCCCGGCTCGTTCCATGCGCCCTCCGGAATGTAGCTCAGCGCCGAGCCTCCGTCTGCTGTGCTGCTCGAGTTCCAATATGTGGAGGGGTCGCTGGCGTCGTTAAACTCCGTGCCGCCCACGCAGGTTTCGTAGGCCGGCGAGCAAATGTAGTTAGGGCTCACAACTCCAGCGGTCACCGGAGGCGTTGAGAAATACTGATCGCACTCCGCCGCACCGCCGTCGCCAGAAGCTACAAAACCAGAGACGCCTTCGGCCGCGCCCGGCTCAAAGATGCCGTTCCAGAAATCCACGCCCGAGGCGCCGGCCTCAGATTCGCAGCCGCCGAAACTGACGCTCATTACCTGCGCCGGCACCGGCGTGGTCTGGGTCAGGTACTCGGCGCTGATCGCAATTCCGTCGTCGTTGGCGTTGTTGGCCACCAGCAGCAGAGTCGCGCCGTTGGCGATGCTGCCTGATCGGCTCACGTCGAGCGAAGCCTCGCCTTGCGCGTCAATGTACTCATTCTCGCTATCGCTGCAGGTGTTCGTGCTTCCCGCAGCGCACGCCGGCTGAGATGTATAGGCGGGGCCGGGGTCCACGCCGCCCAGGGCAGTTGGAATCACCTCCGTGGGGTCGGTAAACGTGGCGCCGCTCAGCGCCTTGAAGTTGTCGAAATCCGTAGCGTAGGTCCGCGCCTCTGCCACAATGCCGATGGTTACGCCCGCCCCGGTGTAGGTCGCAGGCACGTCGTAAATGGTCGCGAAGTCCTCCGGAGCAATAAAGTAGTAGTTCACGCCGCCACTGGTAATAGTCAGGTTGGGTTTCGCCGGACCCACGCGACGCGAGGCGAATTGCGGCTCTTCGTGAATAGTGAACAGCCCGCGCACCGCCCCAATCACCGGCGTCAGTGCCGCGGGAATTTTAGGATCGGAGGAGACTGAGAAGCGGTCTTCGCCGCGCACCCTGTAGGCGTGCATCGATGTGCCAAAGGCCCGGCCCACGTTCGCCGCCGTGCCTCCGAATCGGAGTAGAGACTTGGTGGGCGCAACCCAGTTCACGTGCAGCCCCTGGCTCTCGAGCCATCCGCTCACAGAGGCAATATCGTGGTCCGTCAAGCCGAACTGCGTGCCGATCTCAACCGGCGTCAGCCAGTGGTGAAACTGGGGCGACGACGGGTTCCGCTGGTCTTCGACAAGCTGGTCGAACGCCTGCTGCTGCTCGGGCGACCGGGCCAGCACCAGCGTCACGTACTCCATATTCTTGCTGGGATTCACTGCGCCCAGGTCATTGGCCGGCGAAGCCCAAAGCGGATGATGGTTCTGGAGTACGGCCGTCGGCGTGGGATCGAAGGAGTCCGGAACGCGGTCGGCAGTCTGAGCCCCCGCCTGGGCCTGGGCAGCGCCGGCGCAAACCGCCAGCATCAATATCGCGGCAAAGGGCTTTGCCATGGTTGTTCTGGCCACCAGGCGTGAAAGCGGAGAAGGTATCGAGAGAACGTGCGGCAGTGCCATTGGGATTGACTCCTAGCGGAAACAGCAGACAGCGATTGCAGTTTGCGAGGGCGTCGAGCCCTCGGCAGTTTGCATTGAGGGTCCAGTAAATAAGGAAAAATATCTGAAAAATCGATCCGTCAGGTGCAGCAGTGCAGCCAGAATCTAAGGGGCAAATCAACCCGGCTGCCCTGGAGATCGATTACTTCTTGCGGCGCCAGATTTTGATACTAGGTTGAAAGCCGAGACTAAGTGATTTATAGGAGATTTGCAAGGTAATATTGGTGAAAATCACAGCCAGGAGACCTCAGGGGGGGAGACGTCGAACCTCACCCCGCCTTTAGCGTCTGCGTGAGAACCAGCACCGCGCTAACTTGCGGTCTTTGATGCAAGACATGGCCCGTGCACCATCCATCGAGCGTTTTTTGCTCGATGGGTGGGATAGCACAAACCTCACCCCGCCCAATCCAACCAGGCACGACCCGGCAGGTGCAATCCCCGCTAACCCGTCGCCCTCCACTTCCCCACCAAATCATTCGCCGCCTCAGCCCACTCCGGAAATTCAAATTCAAACCCCGCATCCATCAGCCGGCCCGGAATCACGCGCCGGCTCTTCAATACAAGTTCGGGCTCAGTCCGCAGAAAGATCGCGCCCAGTTGAATCAGCGGCGCGGGAGCAGGGAATCCGTTCGGCATATCCCACGCATCGCGCAGAGCGGCCATAAACTCGCGGTTGGGAATCGGGTTCGGCGACGCCAGGTTCACCGGCCCCTCAAACGCTTCGTTCTCAATCAGGAACTCAATCGCGCGCGCGTAATCCGTCTCATGCATCCATGAGACATATTGCCGCCCGTTGCCCTGTGTCCCGCCCAGGCTGAAGCGCACCAGGTTCGAAAGCACCATAAAAATGTTGCCCGGCATAGGGCTGAACACGAGCGAAGTCCGCATGGCAATTCGTCGCGTGTGTGGCGTCGCAGATTCATACAGCGCGGCCTCCCAGGCCTTCGCCAATTCAATCGTCCAGTCCCATTTCTTCGGCGCGCGACAGTGCTTTGAAATCATCTCCCCGCCGCCGATCTCGCCGGTCGCCTCATCCATGGCGCGATCAAGCGCGTGCCGATAGATGGTCGCGGTCGATGCGTTCATCCACAGGCGCGGCGGGCTTGTCATTCCCGCAATCACACGGCCCAGCAGCCGCGTAGGCCCAATGCGTGAGTCGTACAGCACCCGCTTGTTGCGCTCAGTCGCGCGGCAGTTCACGCTCTTGCCAGAAAGATGAATCACCACATCCGCACCCTCGAGCGTTTCAACCCACGGGCCGGGATTGATGCCGTCCCAGTGCACGGTTTGCCAGTTTGCCGTGTACGGCCCGCGCGTGAGCACCGTGACGTGATGGCCGCGCTGTTGAAAAACCCCCGCCAGCATGCGCCCCACCTGGCCGCTGCCGCCGGGAATCACGATGCGCAAAGCACGAGTCTCCATGGTCATACTTCCCCAAAAAGCGTGTCGAGCAGCTCGCCGGCCGGGCGAAACAGCGGGCGCAAAGGTGGCAACTGGGCAAGCTTCAACCCCAGCAGCACAATGGTCAGAGTCTTATCGAGCAGCAGTTGCGTGCGCGACTGGTTCTGCGAGCGATCGTACACCCAGAACAGAACGATGCCCATCTGGTAGAGCCACAGTAGCCGCGGCAAATGCGGCTCAATCGACTTTGGCATCTTCAGGCCGGAGTCGTAGACGGCCCTGGCAAAGAATGCAATGTCCGAGTCGCGGATGGGCGCAGTGGCCGCGCTGAACGGCGAGAGCGAATGCGCAGGATCGATGTGCGCCGTCAGCGCGCTCACCAGTTTGCGGTCAGGCTCAAAGTAGTCGAGCTTTTGACCGATGATGGCGCGCAACCGCTGCTCAAGCGTCCGGCTCGAGGCCAGCTGCGCATCCATCAACGGAGACATCTCGTTCTGCGCCCGCTCGTAATACGCCATCACCAGCGCATCCTTCGAGTCGAAGTAGTAGTAAGCCGCGCCCACCGCCATCTGCGCAGCGGCCGCAATCTCGCGCATGGTCGCGGCTTCGAAGCCACGCTCGCGAAAGACTTCGAGCGCCGCGGCAAGAATGCGTGCGCGGGTTTCTTCTGATTTGGGGGTCTGGCGAGGCATATCAGGCTCCTTGAGAATATGGACGCGCCGAACGCTGGCGGAACAGTGCAAGCAGCAGCATATTGAAAGTGTGGCCAACGCCCATCAGGATAAGCAAACCGCCAATTTTGCCAATTATGCTTTTTGCCAGCGTTGCATGGTCGTTGATCTCCCAGTCCGGCACACAGCTGAGCCCCACGTACCCCAGGCTGAGCAGGTAGAACCCCACATCCAGCAGTCTTCCCACGGCGCGCGCCAGCGTATGGTTGCCGGCAAACGCATTGTTCAAAAAAATCGCGCCCGAACGATGAAGAATAAACCCCAGCAGAGCGATCACAATCGCGCAACAGCTGAGGTAAACGGCATAATACATTCCCAGAAACATGATTCCACCTCCAAAGCTCCGATTACTGCGCAAGCGGACGATTGTTGTGACGCCGCATCCGCGTCAGCACAAACATGTTGAAGAAGTGCATCGCGCCAAGAATCAGCAGGACGATCCCGATCTTCGCGCTTTCGAGCTCGATCACTCCGCGAAAATTGGCCAGCGGATCGGCGGTCTTGAGAGCAAGGGCGATGTAGCCGACATTGACCAGGTAGAACCCGACCGCCAGTAGCTGATTCACTGAATCAGCCAGCACGTCGTTGCCGTGGAAGGCGTCGATCAGAAACACACGGCCGCTGCGGTGAAGCGTTCTGGCCACCCATATGGTGACCGCAATGCTGATGGCGAGGTAGCTGAGATAGCAACCGGCGACGTACATTGTTGAGCCTCCCCGGGATAATTTGAACACGTTCAAATACAGCGTAAACCTGCCCGCATGCTATGTCAAGAACATTTTTGAACATGTTCGAAGAAAAGCCCGCTTGGGCGGGCGTGAGACCTGAGCCCCAGTCGCTCGCCGAAGTTGTCAAGAAGGGCGAAGCTTACCGCGTTGCATTTCAAGCTGATAAACGTTGCCGGTAATTATCATCCCCCGGCGCACAATTCTAAATAGGAAAGGATTTGGGTCCGGTCAGATGAAAAACAGCAACCTCCCGGTTGCCAGCACGGCCCCCCAAATGGGCCAATCCCCCGCCTCTTCCTGCACTCAGAACCGGTTTTGCTCAAAAGCCACGCAGAAACCGTATAGCGGTGATCCTCTCTAACAGAATCAATAGCTTGGCGCCAGAAAACTGCACAGATTACCTACAGAAACGATACAGATCCCACGCAGAAACCATACAGATTCACCCAGAAACTGTGGTTCTGATCTCTTAATCCTTTGTCTGAAATGCGCCTACATCCTCGGCGGGTAGGGGTAGCCCTGCATCATCATCCGGCGGCGATAGGCGCGGCGCTCGCTGATGATCACCACCACGATGATGACGATGACAAATCCCGGAATAGAAATTACCAGCCCCGGGAACACCACGCGGTCGTGACCGACCGAGATGGACTGCGGCGCATGGACAACGCCGAGCATCGAAACAAAATCGTGGCCGATGCTCACATTCTGGCCCAGATGGATGTCAGTGAAAAAACTCACCATATCGTGGCCAATCGCGGAGTTGTCTGCGGCGCGGACATTGCTGAAGAAACTCACCGAGTCGTGCGCTACCTGGCCGTTGAGGCGGACGCTGCCGAAGAAGACGACCATGTCGTGCTTAACCGCACCTTCAACGCGAACGTTGCAAAAAAAGCAGACCACGTCGCGGGCGGGTGAATCGGGTGTCACTTCAACGTTGCCGAAGAATGAAACCGCGTCGTCATCGGCGCGCGCCGCCGGGCCAGCTGCGAGGGTCGCGGCGGCGATCAAGAAAGCGGCGAGGATAGTCAGTTTCCCCGGCATTGAAACCAATATACGCGCCGGGGTTCAAAATGGTTCCCCGGCGCACATAATTTTATCGCCGGGGATCCCAGGCAAGTCTTAGAACTGGAACCGCATCGCCAGCTGGATGCGGCGCGGAGGCGCCACGCTGGTGATTTCACCGAAGGAGCTTGAGGTATCGACGGTGTCGATACCCTGGCCGTTTACGTGATTCACCACGTTGTATGCGCTGGCCGAGAAGCCAAGCCGTGGAGCCTCGTCGGCCTTGTTCGCGGTAATGGCGAAATCGTGGCCCCAGCGCAAGTCCAGATCAACATAGCCTGGACCGGTTTCGCTGTTGCGCTCCACGCCATCGGGTCTGGCGTTAAATAAGCCGTCGCCGTACGGGTCGGTTCCGGTCAGGATGGTCCATGGAGAGCCGCTGTTTGCAAACACGCCAGCCGCAAGATTCATGATGCTCTTTTGGTCGAAGATTGCATACATTCCCATGCGCTGGCGCCGGTCCCAGTTTGAATCGGACCACTCGTCGTTCGGGGCGGACTGATTCTGTGGATACCACCACATTCCGCCGGTGTTGGCTTCGTAATGCGACCACGTATAGCGGCCGAAGCCGGTAAAGTACTTGTTCCAGCGGCCCCGGTACGAAATGTCGAACCCGTTGCCAACATAGAATCCGGCAGGTTGCATCTCGCGGATGCGCCCGTAATCCGGGTTGGGGCGAACGGTGTAATCGGATTCTTGAGTGGGCGCGTTAATGTCGACCGAGCGGAACATGTCGATACCGCGCATGGAATAGGCGCTGATCGTTCCGGTGGCCTTTTCTCCCAGCTGTCGCTCAATCGAGAGGCCGTAATGAATCTGGTAGGGGATCTTGGCGCCCGGCGCCAGCTCAACGATGTTGGGCGGTTGAGCCGTGACGGCCATGCAATCGGTAATGGGCACGCAGCCGGTTTGCGGCAGGGATGCCGGATCGAACGAGAGCACAATCGAGCGCCGGCGCGCATTCTGGTAGCGCGCGAGATCGAGCAGCGGACCGCCGCCAAACCGGTCGTAATAGATGCCGCCGCCGCCGCGCACCACCAGTTTGGCTGCTGGATCGACCACCCATGCAAACGAGAGCCGCGGCGAAAAACCAAGCCTGCGCGCGGCTAGAAAGTTCTGCCAGTCGTAGCGCACGCCGGGATTAATTGCAAAACGGCTGCTGATCTTGATCTGATCCTGAACAAACGCGCCCACTTCCTGCTGGTGGTAGATAAAGTGGGTATCGCCGGTGTTCAGCGAGTAGGCCGAAGGCAGATTCGCCGTGTAATTCTGCAGGGTACTCTCGAGTTCGGTCACACCGTCGGCGGCGAGCGTGGGACCGAAGGTGTAAGTGCCCAGTTGATTAGTCTCGTCGTCGAAGGCGCGGCGGTCGATGTGCGGAACGTTGATTCCGTACTTCACCAGGTTGCGCCCATGCGTCCAGGTCACCATGTCTGAGAGTCGCGCGTTGTACTCCGTTCCGAACGAGTCATTCTGCGCGGAGCCTGAAGTGAAATACCCAGGCAGGCTGATGCGTGGCGCTTCGGCAACATTCTGGTTTCGGCTGCCATCGTGTTCTGCAACCAGCGAAATCTGGTTGAGCGTGGTGGCAGAAACCGCCGAGTCAACGTGGACCACAAAGTCGTCTTCGCGGTATTGACTGTTGTAACCGTCTGAGGCCAGCGACTGTCCGCCAACCCCCTGGTTTTGTCCGGTCCAGTTCTGGAAGCTGTATTGCGCGTACGCCGAGTTGTTGCCGAACTGGTGCGAAGCGCGCACGCTGAATTCCGTGTCTCGCGTAGGCGCGGGCACATTGGCATTAAAAGCGCCACTCGGATTCGAAACCGTGGGAACAATGCTGGCGCTGACCACCGAATCCAGATCTTCTTCAGCGCGGTTGAACGAGATCAGAAATCCGGAATTCTTTGAGTGGGGGATGGGTCCCAGAACGCTGCCCTCGTAGATGCGGCGCTGCTCGAAGGGCTTCGACGGCGCCAGCGCATTTTGCGCGTTCATTGCCGAGTCGCGGAAGTAAAAGTTGAACTCGCCGTGGTAGGCGTCGGCGGTGGACTTGGTAATGATTTCCATCTGTCCGCGGCCGGGATAGTAGTAGCGGGCAGAGTACGGGTCCTGGTTAATCTGCACCGACTCCACGGCCGAGGCGGAAACAGTTACGCGGTTGGACTCTACGCCGTCGACCATCAGACCGCTGCCGCCGGTGGCCGCAACGTCGGAGTCGAGAAACGCGCCCATCGCACCCACAAAATCGTTGTCGAAAATGGGCAGCGACTTCAGATCGCTCGCCGTCAGCACTGAAGAATCGCGATTCTCATCGGTCGAAGTCAGATCGAGACTCGTCTCAGCGTTTACCACAATGTTAGTGGCCGCCGGAGCCACAGCCATCACGATATGCGTGGGTGCGGCGAGCTTGACCGCTGCCTGGGCTTGGACGGCGGATGTGCCCGGAGGGGAGATGTTTACCGCGGATTGAACGGTCTTGAAGCCGTTCGCGCTCACCACAAGCGTGTAGGAGCCTGCGTGGGGAGCGGTCACTTGAAATGTGCCGTCGGCTGCCGTCTGAGATTTGCCGATGGTTGCGCCGGTCGCATCTACGACGTCAACTTCAGCATTGGCAATCCCGTCTCCGTTGGAGGCGGAAACGACGCCGTGAAGACTGGGGCCTTGTGGAGGGGTGGGTGTTGCGGTTGTGCAAGCCAGCGCTATAAATGGCGCAAAAGCAAAGAGGGCAAGGCCAGAGACAAAAGAGCGCATCGGTAACCTCAGGCAAAGAAGTTGAAACAAAGCACGTCAAGCATTTGCTTGATGGGCCCCCAAATCTTGCACGAGAGCCAAGCCGTCCCACGAGAAGGCACAAACCCGCAGTCCGGTCACGCACTGGCCAAAATTTGACGCACCTGTTCTGTACTTTCTCCGGCGCGTTCGTTCGAAACCATTCGGTGTCCTATTTGAAATAATTCAGTGTTTGAAAGAAAACGCTAACATTTTCCCTGCGTAACAGCTGTTAGGAGAGACACTCAAAGGGCTACAAGAAGATTTTCGCAGGAGTGAGGGCCGCCGTCCAGTCCAAAGGTCGGTCTACCACGATGTCGGGGGGAATCTCCATCAGGTTCTGTGGCCCAAAACCGAACGCGCAGCCCACTGCCCAAGCCCCCGCGTTACGCGCCGTCTGCACATCCACTTTGCTGTCGCCAATCATGGCCGTCTCTTCGGGTTTTGCGCCAACCTCGTCCATCAGCGCCAGCAACCCCTTTGGATCTGGCTTTTTAACCGGAAAGCTGTCGCCGCCGTAGATGTGCAGGAAGTAGTCCGCCAGCCCCAGCCCTTCGCAGATGCCCCGCGCCGGCCGCACCGGCTTGTTGGTAAGCACCGCCATTGCGCGGGTTACGCTAAACGGCCCCTCATGCAGCTGGTGCAGGGCCTTCAGCGCCTCAAGAACTCCCTCGTAAGCGTAGGTAAAGTCAAGTTTATGTTCGCGATAGTACTTCAAAAAAAACTGGTAGCTCTTATCGAACAGTTCCTGTTCGACGGCTTCAGGCGCGATATTGCCGGCCATTGCCAGCGAACGGCGAATCAACAAAGGCGCCCCATTACCCACAAAGCCGGCAATCGCCGGGTCGGGCAGGGAATCGAGACCAAACTGCTTGAGCGCCGCGTTCACGCTGTTGCACAGGTCCTGCGCCGAGTCGATAAGGGTGCCGTCCAAATCGAAAACCAGCAGCTTGAGCCGCTCAACCGGGATCGGCCGCAAAACGTGAATCATGGATACAGTTTATCGGGAACGGCGCGATTGGCTCGCGCCGTTCCCGCAGTGTGGTCACTCGCGGAAAAAAGTAGTTACGGCTTGCGCCGTCAAATCTAGCGGATGTGAGACCGCAACATTTGAAATCTGAGCCCCGATCCGCACCGATAATTTCCGGGCTGACCTTTGCCTGCAAGTCTTCGCGGATATCATAGCTATTTATGAAGCAAATCCATGTTTCCGAAAACCAGAGAAGGCAAAGCCTCGCCGGCAAGAGTGTTCACAGCGTAGCCCTGCGGGCCGTCGTAATCCTGATTGCAACGCTCACCTCTGTCACTCTCGCCAGGGCCGTTCCGGCGGCAGAGCCCGCCGCAGACGCAAAGGCCTGTACGGCTTTTCCCGATATGGATTTGACCAGCATTCAGGATGCACCGACCAAGGTGTTGAGCGCCCAGATCGTAGCGGCGTCAGACGCGTCGCCCGCGTTCTGCAAGGTGGATGCCTACGTTTATCCGGAAGTATCGATCGAGATACACCTTCCCCTGTCGGCAGCCTGGAATGGAAAGCTGATTGTCTCGGGGAACGGTGGCTGGGCAGGCGGAATCAACGGCAATTGGTGCGATGGGAATGTCAAGCGCGGCTATGCCTGCGCGACAACCGATACCGGGCATCGAGGCCGCGGCGACGACGGGCTGTGGGCCCAGGACAATCTGGCGGCCCAGGTGGATTTCGGCTATCGAGCCATCCATGTGTTGACTCTCGCGGCCAAGTCGATTCTCAGCCGCTATTACGCCAAAGACGCTCAAAGGTCCTACTTTATGAGCTGTTCCACCGGCGGGTACCAGGGCATGGTTGAAGCGCAGAGATTTCCCTGGGATTTTGACGGAATCGTCGCCGGCGCACCCGATATGGATGAAGCCGATTTAACGATGCGCGAAGTCTGGGCGCAGAGAGCGCAATTGGATGCAAATGGAAAGCCCGTTATGGATGCCGGCGCGCTCGCAATCCTGCACCAGGGTGCGCTCGACGCATGCGACATGGACGACGGCGTGAAAGACGGCCTGATCAGCAATCCTGTCGGTTGCTCGTTTGATCCTTCAAAACTTCTGTGCAAGTCGGGAGAGACTAAAGGATGCCTGACGGCTGTCCAGGTCGAAGCCGCTAAGCGTATCTATGCAGGCCCTCCTCACACCCAGGAACGAGCCGTCCGCGGCGCATTGCCCGGATCGGAAAAGACGTGGGAATTCGGATCAGGCACAAAGTACAGCGACAGTTTTTTTGAGTACATGGTCTATGGGATAAACCCGACCTGGACTACGGCCAACTACGATTTCGAGCGCGACTACAAGCGCGTCGGAATGGCCGCGATTTACACCGACACCAATCCCGATCTACGGCGCTTCAAGGCTGCCGGCGGCAAACTGCTCGTCTACCAGGGCGGAACCGACACGGTTGAAATGCCTACGGCAATCGTTGACTACTATCAAACGGTCGAAAAAGTGATGGGCGGGCAGCAACCGACGCAGGATTTCTTTCGGCTCTTTGTTATTCCCGGCATGAATCATTGCGGAGGAGGCGACGGCGCCACTTCGATTGACTATCTGCCTTATCTCGAGGCCTGGGTCGAACAGAACCACGCGCCCGATAAGATGATTGGCGCGCATGTGAGCGATTCTTATCTTCAGTCGCTGCCAGAGGGCGCAAGGAACGTGAGTCTCCCGCTCGATCCTAAAATTCCTGTTAGTTTTACGCGGCCGATGTATCCGTTTCCGCAATATGCGAAGTATGCAGGAGGAGACCCGAACGATGCGGCCAGCTTCCGCCCCGTTCAGCCGTAATGCGCGAACAAATCACACACGAAGATGGGTGCCCAAGAGCCTGACCTGAGCTTGCCGAACGGTCTCGCTTTTGAGACCCGGGATGAATCTTCACATTGGAAGGATCCGCCATGAAATATCGCTTGCTGGCATTGCTGGCCTTAACCGCCGCCATCGCCCTTCCAGGCGCGGCTCTCCACGCGCAAAACTCAGCGCAGCCGGCCTTCTCCACTGCCGCCTCGGCCGAGCGCATTCCCAACCTCGATCAGCTCGTTTCCGAGCTCAAGCAATACCACGAGTGCACTTGCAAGTGCGGCTGCTACGCGCACGATCTCGATCTTCAAGCCGACCGCGCCATCGATTTTCTTCGCAAGCGTGTGGCCCACCGGGGACCCAACGAGAAACTGGCGCTGGTTCTCGACATTGACGAGACTTCGCTCTCGAACTACGCCGAGATGCTCAAGCAGAATTATGTCTGGAACGGCACTGCTTTTGACGCGTGGGCAAGTACGGCCGAGGCGCCCGCGATACCCGGCACGCAGCGCATCGACAAAGAAGCAATGCAGCGTGGCGTTACGGTTTTCTTCATTACCGGCCGCGCCGAAGCCGAGCGCGCAGCCACCGAGAAGAACCTGCGGGCACAGGGCTATGAGTGGAAGAGCCTGACGATGCGAGCGCCATCCGCGGCCAAAGAGACTGCCCTCGTCTACAAGTCCGCCGCGAGATCGCGCATTGTGGCCGAGGCATACACCATAGTGCTCAACGTAGGCGACCAGTGGAGCGACCTCAAGGGCAAGCCCGAAGCCGAATTCTCGGTGAAGTACCCAAACCCGTACTATTTCATACCGTAACGAATCAGGGACGCCCAGATTCATTCAGCCGCGCCATCTGTTCACTCTTTCACTTCTTCGCTCTTTCACTAATCACTGATCACTGACCACTGACCACTGAGAACTGCTATTCTCTCCACCGTATGCACGGGCTTACTCTGCTCAAGACGGCTGCTGTGGCCATGCTCATCCTGGCCAACGCCTTCTTTGTGGCCGCTGAGTTCGCGCTGGTCTCGATTCGCGAGACGCGCATTCAGCAATTATTTGAGGCCCATGTCCCGGGTGCGCGCGCCGTTCGCCGTTTGCAGCAGGGCCTCGACGACCTACTGCCCGCTGTTCAACTGGGCGTCACTCTCTGCTCGCTGTCCCTCGGCTGGATCGGCGAGCCGCTGGCGATTGCGCTGTTCATGCCGTGGATCGGCGCGCTGCCCCACGCGCGGCTTTACGGGCAACTGCTGGCGGTCGTGGTTGGCTTCGCCATCATCACATATTTTCACGTGGTGGTTGGCGAACTGGTGCCTAAATCGCTGGCGCTGCGGCGTCCCGAGGCGATGGCAACGGCCGTGGCCCCTCCCATGCTCGTCTTTATGGCCGTTGTGCGGCCGGCGGTGCGTCTGCTGCGCAGCTCCGCAGCCGCGGTTCTGCACGGATTCGACATTCCCATGACCGAGCGTGCCGAAGTTCACTCGGCCGAGGAACTGAAGCTGATTGCCACGGCGGCGCGGCGCATGGGTATTCTTCCGCCCTCCCAGGAGACGCTGATCCATCGCGCCGTCGAACTCGACGAAGTGCCGGTGCGCGAGATTATGACGCCGCGGCAAAAGATCTTTTCGCTGCCTTCAAACATGCTGCTTGAAGAAGCCTGCGCAAGAACGATTGAGCGTCACCACTCGCGGATTCCCGTCTACGACGAAACCCGCGGGCCCGAACATATCGTGGGCGTTGTATACTCGCGCGACCTGGCGCGGCTGCTTTTCTTCCGCACCGCCGGCGCACAGCCGGGCACGCCGCAGGTTGAGCTCCGCCTGGGGCAGATCATGCGCGAGATCCTCGTCGTTCCCGAAACCAAATCGGTGCTCGATCTGATTCGCGAGTTCCAGCAACGCCGCAGGCATCTTGCCGTGGCCGTGGACGAGTACGGTTCGATTGTGGGCCTGGTAAGCGCCGAGGATGCCGTAGAGCAGTTGACCGGCGAATTCGAAGACGAATTCGATGCGCCGAGCATGCCTCTGCTTACCAGCGCCGGCGGCCCCGTGGTGATGGATGGCGGCGTGAACCTGCGCGACCTTGAGACGCAAATGCATTGGGACCTGCCGCGCGAGGGCGGCGTGGAAACGCTCGCCGGTTTCATGCTCGTGCAATTCGGCCACATTCCGGAGGTAGGTGAGTCGGTGGTTTACGACGGACGCCGGATGACGGTTGCAGCCATGGATGCGCTCCGTATCGCCAGGATTCGGGTAGAGCCAGTGGCGCCGGAAGCTCCAGAAACAACTTAGTCGGCATTTCCCGCTGGCCGTGTTCGTAGTACCGCCGCTCTCTCGACCGGCAGTACGGGGGTCTCCAGACCCTCCGGTAGGATGCAATGGACAACCGATAACTGACCACAGTTTCCAGCCTTCAATTTCCCGGCGCCGGTCCTTGCGGCGGCGGCAAGTTGTGCAAGGCTGCGTGGTATCCCTCGCGGAAGCCATGACGGTACTCTTCAAAGGCTGGCGGGGGCACCGGAGGATTGCGGAAGCGTGGATGATGCTCGAGGTCGGGCGGCCGATTGTGAACAATGTCGCGCCGCGCCGCGGCAACGCCGTCGTTGTATCCCTGCTGCGCGGCGGCGCTGAAGTTCGGGTTAGGCGGGGGCGCCTGAACGTAAACCACTGTGCGGTGCGAACAGCCCGCCAGCAAGAAAGGCATAGGCAGCAACATTGCTGCCAAAACGAGAATTTTCTTCATTGCCAAACCTCTACTCGGGGTTTAAGGATTGCCGCGCGATCGGTTCGGCGCGGCGTCTTTGTTTGTGAACACGGTTCCCGCAGAAGGGTTGCTCTCATTCATTCGTCCGCCGCCCAGCCGGACTGAATTGGAGCGGGGGTGCCGATTCTTCGCCGAAATCACAGCCGCATCCGCTCAGGTTGGACTAAACTTGCAGCCGGAAACATATGAACATTCTGGCTTAGGCGTCCGATAGAGGAGAATAGCGGGCCGGAATCCGAATCTGTCAGGAGATCGAACATGGCAGGCAAGAACAAACACAAAAACAAGCACAATCCCGGCCACGTCGCAGGGCAGGGAATCGAGATTGCAAATCATCCAACCAAAGAAGTGAAGACGCTGGACCTGGGCAAAGACTGCGGATATGAAAAGGAGCTTCGTAAGCTGCAGGTTGAACTGGTAAAGCTGCAGGAGTGGATCAAGCACGAAGGCCTGCGAGTAGTGGTGCTGTTTGAGGGCCGCGACGCAGCGGGCAAGGGCGGAGCCATCAAGAGGATTACCGAGTCGTTGAATCCTCGTGTGTGCCGCGTGGTTGCACTGGGCACGCCCACCGAGCGGGAGAAGACGCAGTGGTACTTTCAGCGCTATGTAACCCATTTGCCTGCGGCTGGCGAAATGGTTCTTTTTGACAGGAGCTGGTACAACCGCGCGGGCGTGGAACGTGTGATGGGCTTTTGCACCGAGCAGGAATACGCCGACTTTATGCAGGCCTGCCCGGAGTTTGAGCGCATGCTGGTGCGGTCAGGCACCATCCTCATCAAGTACTGGTTCAGTGTGAGCGATGAGGAACAGGAGCGGCGATTCCAGGACCGCATGGACAAGCCCACCAAGCGCTGGAAGCTGAGCCCGATGGACCTGGAGTCGCGCAAGCACTGGGCCGATTATTCGCGCGCCAAGGATGAGATGTTTGCGGTAACCGATACCAGGCAGGTTCCTTGGTACGTGGTGAACGCCGAAGACAAGAAGTGTGCGCGGCTCAACGTAATCCGCCACCTGCTTTCGTTGATTCCTTATCGCGACATGACGCCCGAGCCGCTCAAGCTGCCGGCGATCGGAAAGTCGAAATACGTGCGGCCGCCGATGAAGGAGCAGAATTTTATTCCGGAAGTGTATCGATAGAGCAGAGAAAAGAAGCTAGCGGGGCAAAGGTCCCCGCAGAATGGTCGGGGAGAGAGGATTTGAACCTCCGACCCCCTGGTCCCGAACCAGGTGCTCTACCAGGCTGAGCCACTCCCCGAACACGGATGAGAGCGTATCGTAAGGGCGCGGCCTGGCGCGTTCAATCCCTCGTTACGCTTGCTCAAGTGTAACAGAGTCCCGGCCTTGAGCCCCCCCGCCCCCATTCCCTCCGATTGACCTGAAGGCTTAAAAAGAGGCGCCACTGCATCACGGCCTACCCGTAAAATAATGATTGGCAGTTGCTTCCCTCAAATCAACAGGAAAAGCGGCGAAACCTGGCGCGGATTCAGTCTGCGCCAGGTTGGTGCTCCGATTCCCGGTCATTCTCATCACAGAACAATAGGCAGCTGCTGCTCACGCAAATGGAAAGCAAAGACCTCCAACTCGGTTCTGGTCCGCTCGGTTCCGGTCCGCTCGGTTCCGGCTTAGTTGATCGAATCGGCAACACGCCGCTGATTCGCCTCGACGCCCTGGTGCGTGGGCTTGACGGAGTTACGCTGCTCGCCAAGGCCGAGTGGAACAATCCCGGCGGCAGCGTAAAAGACCGTGCCGCAGCGTCCATGATTCGCGCGGCGCGTGATCAGGGCAAACTTGTCCCAGGCAAGACTATTCTCGATGCCACCAGCGGCAACACCGGAATCGCGCTGGCAATGCTTGGCGCTGCGCAAGGATTTCCCGTACTGCTGGTGATGCCTTCCAATGTCTCGCCCGAACGTCAGCGCATCTTGAAAGCCTATGGGGCCGGGGTAGAGTGGACGGCCCCCGACCTGAGCTCCGACGGAGCCATTCTTCGTGCTCGCGAGATGGCTGCAAACGATCCCGTCCGTTTTTGCTATATCGATCAATATTCGAACGACGCCAATTGGCGTGCGCACTATACCTCGACAGGACCGGAAATCTGGCGCCAGACCGGCGGCCGGGTTACCCACTTTCTCGCCGGCCTTGGAACCAGCGGCACATTTACTGGAACTACTCGCTACCTCAAGGAGCGCAATCCCGCCATCAAGTGCATAAGCCTGCAGCCCACTTCGCCTTTTCACGGGATCGAGGGACTCAAATACATGGCCAGCACCATTGCGCCGGCCATCTACGACCCCACCCTGGCCGACCGCACCATTGAAGTGGAGACCGAGGCTGCTTACGCCATGGCCCGTCAGCTCGCGCGCCAGCAGGGTTTGTTGGTTGGAATCTCGGCGGCAGCTGCCGTAACTGCCAGTCTCCAGCTTGCGCGCGAAGAATCTGCAGCTGGCCGCGACGCGGTCATTGTCACGGTGCTGCCTGACTCCGCGGATAAATATCTCAGCGATCGATTCTGGGAGGAGTCATGAGTGTGCTTCACATCCTCAACCCGGTATTCGAGACGATCCGCGCTCATGGCGAAGAGACTTATCCGCATGAGTGCTGCGGGGTTCTGCTCGGCCAGGAATCGGCTGACGGCTGGCTCATTCATGCGTCGATCAGGGCCGGCAACACCCGCACCGATTCCGCCCACAATCGCTACAGCATTTCGCCTGCGGAACTGGTCCAGATCGAGCGCGAGGCTCGCCGTCAGCAGTTGAGCATTGCCGGCTTTTATCACTCGCATCCAGACCACCCCGCGCAGTGGTCGCCCACCGATTTTGCCGAGGCCCACTGGATCGGCTGCTCCTACGTCATCACCGCCGTAGCCCAGGGCAAGTCGACCGTCACCAACTCATTTCTGCTGGCGGGCGCCACTGAAGAAGACAAACGTTTCGAGCAGCAGACGATCGATTTGATCGATGCTGTGGAACCTTTTCATCATTTGTAATATCGAATGCATGGTGGGCCCCTAGTACTATAATCAACCAGCGTACTCGTGTTCCCCTGTGTTCACCGCATTAAGACCTGCGGCTTTGACCCGCGAGCAGCATTACTCAAGCAATACCTACGGCACTTAAGCGAATTGATTGCCCTCAACTGCGACTGGCAGAATCATGCCGGCTGACCGGCCAGGCCACTCTGACCGGACGCGGAGGACTATGCATCAAGGGCTCAGTCTTGCCTCAATCCGATCGCGCATTTGCCTGTTTTTCTGGCTGTGCCTCGCTGCTCTGCCGGCGAGCGCGCAAGCGGCCCCAGGGATGCCCGGCATGCTTGAGGCGGATTCCACTCCGGCGCGCGAGATCATGGGCCTCTCGCACTTTGTGCTGTTGATTACCGGCAGCATCTTCGCAGTGGTTGGCGGTCTGCTTGTTTATGTCATCATCAGATTTCGCGCGCGAGAAGCAGATGCCGAACATGAGCCGGCGCAAGTCTACGGAAGCGTGCAGGTGGAGCTGGCCTGGACCGTGATTCCCGTGCTGATCGTAGTTGTCCTCTTTCTTACCACCGCACGCATCATCTTTGCGATTCAGGATGCGCCCGAGCCCGCTTCAGCGCTGGACGTAACTGTGATCGGCCACCAGTTCTGGTGGGAGTTTCGCTACCCCAAACTTGGCATTGTTACGGCCAATGAGCTGCACGTCCCCGTCGGCACGCCGGGCAAACCGTTCCCTACGTATCTCGAACTGCTCTCGGCCGATGTGGATCATAGCTTCTGGGTGCCTCAACTCGGCGGCAAGACCGATCTCATACCAAATCATCCGAACAAAATGTGGATCGATCCCGAAAAGCCGGGTGTTTACCTGGGGCAATGTGCGCAGTTTTGCGGCGTTGAGCACGCCAAAATGTTGCTGCGCGTTTACGCCGATACGCCGGAACAGTTTGAAGCGTGGGTCAAGAACGAGCAACGGCCAGGCGCGCAAGACCAGGCAGTCGAGGCTGGGCGTCATGTATTTGAAACCCAGGCATGCATGAACTGTCACACGATCTCGGGCACCGCAGCCAAGGGAACATTCGGGCCCGATCTCACACACATGATGAGCCGCGCGACGATTGCAGCCGGCGCTGCTGACAACACGCCCGAGAATTTGAACGCCTGGATCAAAAATCCCAACGATTTCAAGCCCGGTGCGTTGATGCCCGTAATGCAGCTCAGCGATGAGCAAGTGAACGAATTGGTGGCGTACCTTTCCACCTTGCACTGATACCTATCCGCGTTGCCGTAGAGGACAATGGAATGGCCGACCAGACTTTCCCCATCCCGGACTCACTTGATCGATCACCGTCGCGCAGCGCGGCATTACTGGAGTGGCTGCACAGCTGGGTGGTGACCGTCGACCACAAGAGACTGGGCATTCTCTACATCGTCTACGCAACCTTCTTCCTGCTCGTCGCCGGCGCCGAAGCCCTGGTAATGCGCATTCAACTCGCAATACCGAACAATCACTTCCTCTCGCCAGAAACCTACAACGAAATGTTCACCATGCACGGCACGACTATGGTTTTCCTGGTCGGCATGACCTTTATTTTCGGTTTCGGCAACTATCTTGTCCCGCTGATGATCGGCGCGCGCGACATGGCCTTCCCGCGGCTGAATGCCTTCAGCTTCTGGATGACGGCCTTCAGCGGATTCCTGCTCTATTTCAGTTTCATCGGTGGTTTCGGCCTGTATGGGATGGGATCGGCGCCCGATATCAGCTGGTGGGCTTACGCGCCGCTTACCGCCAAAGCATTCTCGCCCGGCCATAACACTGACTACTGGGCGATCGCGCTTATCGTAAGCGGATTCGGCACGCTGGGTGCGGCCATCAATACTCTGGCGACGGCGTTTTCGATGCGGTGCCGCGGCATGACGCTTTTCCGCATGCCTCTCTTCGTGTGGCTATTGGTCGTAACCAGCGGTCTCACGCTGATAACCATCACGCCGCTCACTGCCGCGCAGATCATGCTCCTCATCGATCGTTACCTGGGCGGGCATTTCTTCGATACGCAGGCGGGTGGTTCGGCAACGGTGTGGATGCACTTCTTCTGGATATTCGGGCATCCAGAAGTGTACGTTTTAATCCTGCCCGCATTCGGCATTGCGAATGAAGTCATCCCCGTGTTCTCGCGCAAAGCCATCTTCGGTTATCCCGCCATGGTGTCGGCCTCGGTGGGTATTGCGTTCATAAGCATCTCAGTATGGGCGCACCACATGTTTACCATCGGTATGACATCGGTGAGCAATGCCTTCTTTGTTCTCTCAACCATGATGGTTGGCATACCGACGGGCATCAAGATATTTAACTGGCTGGCGACAATGTGGGGCGGAAGAATCCGCTTCGCCACGCCTATGCTCTTTTGCACTGCGTTCGTTCTGCAATTTCTTTGCGCCGGTCTCACCGGCATCATGCTCTCGGTTGCACCCTGGGATTGGCAACTGCACAACTCCTACTTCGTGATCGCGCATTTTCACTACACGCTGACCGGCTCGTTCGTCTTTTGCATGTTTGCGGGGTTTTATTACTGGTATCCGAAATTTACCGGCCACATGCTGAGTGAAAAACTGGGCAAGTGGCACTTCTGGCTCTTCCTTATAGGGTTTCACGTCACCTTCGACACCATGCATTTTTTGGGCATTCTGGGCATGCCGCGCTCGATTTATACCTACGGAGCCGATCGCGGATGGGGCGCGCTCAACATGGTGGTTTCGATCGGTGGCATGATCCAGGGCATCGCGGTGCTGATTTTTGCATGGAATCTCATTGACTCGTATTTTCACGGACCGGCGGCCGGCAGCGACCCCTGGGACGCGTGGACGCTGGAGTGGTCCACGCCTTCTCCGCCGCCTGCTTACAACTTTGCCACTGAACCGGTGGTGCGAAGCCGCCGCCCGTTATGGGATCTCAAGCATCCGCAGGATCCGGATTGGAAGTACGAACGATGAGCTCCGTACCCATTTTCGTCGACGAGAACTGGCGCCTGCCCTCGCGTGGCCGCGTGGGAATGCTTGCACTCATCATCGGTGAGTCGGCCATCTTTACCATTTTTGTGGTCGCCTACGTGTATTACATCGGCGCCAGCACCTATGGCCCCACGCCGAAGATTCTCACGGTTCCTTACTTCAACACGGTGTGTTTGCTGTCGAGCAGCCTTACCATCTGGATGGCTGAGCGGGCCATTGAGCGTGGCCGCATACGCGCCTTTAGCTTGTGGTGGGCACTGACTATGCTGCTCGGTTTGGTCTTCCTTGCAGGCACCGCGAAGGAGTGGGCCAGGCTGATTGGTCACGACGGTCTGACCATCAGCACCAACTTGTTTGGCACCACGTTTTATTCGCTGGTTGGCCTGCATGCCACGCACGTTGTTGTCGGCTTGATAGGGCTGTCGATCGTGATGATCCTTACGGCGCTGGGACGCGTGGAAAAGCGCCACGCCGAGCGCATCCAGGTGCTCAGTCTTTACTGGCACTTCGTGGATGCGGTGTGGGTAGTGGTTTTCACAGTGGTCTACGTGGTGGGCAGGTGAGCGGTATGGAAGAGAAACTCCATCATGAGCAAGCGGGCGAAGCGGGCGCCACTATCCAGCTGCCTGCGCCCACGGCGTGGCCCATCGTGCTTGCTTTTGGATGCACGCTGGCTGCCGCGGGCCTGGTGACCAATGTTGCCATCAGCGTTTTGGGCGGGTTGCTTATGCTGGCTGGATGCATAGGATGGTTCCGCCAGGTGTTGCCGCACGAGCAACACGAAGAGGTGCCTGTCGTCGATCAGCCTGTAGTCATTGCCTCATCGCGGCGACTGGTGGAGCGCATCGTGCTGAGCGCCGAGCATCGCGCGCACCTGCCTCTCGAAACATATCCCATCATGAGCGGCATCAAGGGCGGCATAGCCGGCGGCATCGCCATGATATTCCCTGCGCTGCTTTACGGGCTGATCGCGCAGCATAGCATCTGGTATCCGGTGAACCTGCTTGGCGGCGCGGGCGTTGCGAACTGGCGCAATCCGACTACGGCCGACATTGCCGCCTTCCACTGGCAGGGACTGCTGGTGGGAATCGTAATTCATGTCGTCACATGCTTGCTCATCGGCTTGCTCTACGGCGCGATGCTGCCTATGCTGCCGCGTCACCCGGTTGTGCTCGGCGGCATTCTTGCGCCGGTGCTGTGGACCGGCGTTCTCCACTCGTTCATGGGCATCATCAATCCCGCGCTGGCCGCGCACATTGCGTGGGGATGGTTTCTGGTTTCGCAAGTCACCTACGGCATTACTGCGGGATTCGTTGTCTCTCGCCAGGAACGAATTCCAACCGGCCAATCGCTTCCATTTGCGGCGCGTCTTGGCATTGAAGCTCCCGGCCTCATGGAATCGCGGCCTGATGAGGGCCCTCCACGCGACGAGGGGAACCCCTGATGCGGAATCTGACTACGGCGATCCTTGCCTGTTTTGTCGCGCTTTCCTCGGGCTGCGCGCACGCGCCGGGTTATCCTCCTGAGGCGGAGCCAAGGCCTTCATTGGTGACGGACTTCGCGACCCTTTATAGCCAGAACTGTGCAGCATGCCACGGGGCGGGCGGAGCGAATGGGCCGGCAATCGATCTCAGCAATCCTGAGTATCAGGCCATCGTGGACGACAACACGCTACGCAAATGGATCTCCGGTGGAATGCCCGGCACAGAGATGCCTGCCTTTGCGAGTTCCGCCGGAGGTATGCTGACTGACGCGCAGGTTAATGCGCTCATCGCGGGAATGCGCAATGCCTGGTCGAAGCCGAATGTCTTCGCCGGCGCTACTCCACCAGCTTATGCGCAAACGCAGGCAGGCGATTCGCATCGCGGCCAGCAGACTTACGCAGCAAGATGCGTTGTCTGCCACGCAACGTTGCAGCCCCAGCAAATTTCAAGCTCTGACTATCTTGCGCTTGTTGGCGACCAGGCCCTGCGAACCATCATTGTCGCGGGACGGCCCGACATCGGGCAGCCCGATTGGAGCCATATGGGTACGGGAGGCAAACCGTCCCCGCCGCTTACTGAGCAGGAAGTGGATGACGTTGTGGCCTACCTGGCAAGCTTGCGAAGCGCGACGCCGCAAAGCGCTGTAAGTGGGCCAAAGAGCCAGAGCAAGCCAGGCACGTTGGGCGGGAGGTGAAGAGAATGAGCAGCGAGGAACATTCGCCGGGTAGCGATCAACACGAGCAGACTGGGATTGCGTCGGCGCAGGCTCAAGTCAGCGCCGACAATCCCCGCGTGGTGTCTCGACGTTGGCTGCTGTTCAAAGCCGGAATCGCAGTGAATGCTGCCGTTGGCCTGGTGCTTGCCGTTCCGGTATTGCGGTACCTGCTTTCCCCGTGGAGAAGCGACTCCAGCTATACGTCGTGGGTCTCGCTTGGCGCCATCGATGCATTTCCCAACGGAGAAACAAGACTAGCCTTCTATAAGAATCCCGCGACCAGGCCCTGGGATGGCGAGACGGACAACGTGGCGTGCTATGTGCGCCGCGAAGGGGCTTCGCAGTTTCGCGTTTTCGCCATCAACTGCGCTCACCTCGGTTGTCCGGTGCGCTGGTTCCCCCAATCGCAACTGTTTATGTGTCCCTGCCATGGCGGGGTCTACTATGCCGATGGCTCTCGTGCATCGGGTCCGCCCGAGCGTGGCCTGTTCACTTACGAATGGAAGGTGGTTGACGGCGACTTGCAGATTGATGCCGGCCAGATGCCAACACTTTCGAATTCCGCTAAATTGGTTAACATCTCGAACGCAACAGGAGACCAGAAATGCAACGGCTGAGTAAGGCCGCAACGCGCATCTACGCGTGGTTCGAACGCCGCCTTCAACTCGAAGGCCCGGTCAAAGACGCCGCTTTGCATCCGGTTCCGCGAAACACCGCCAGCTGGGCCTACGTATTCGGCAGCGCGGCTTTCACTCTCTTGTTTTTACAAATCTTCACCGGTATTCTTCTGGCTTTGATTTACGTTCCCAGCGCGGCAGAAGCCTGGAACAGCCTCAACATACTCAACCACCAAATTCCTCTTGGCTGGTTTATTCGCGCCCTCCACGGCTGGGGATCGAACTTCATGGTCGCCATCGTTCTTATCCACATGGCGCAGGTATTTCTCTTCGGCGCGTACAAGTTTCCGCGCGAGCTCACCTGGATTGTGGGCGTCTTTCTTTTGTTGATGACGCTGGGCATGGCTTTTACCGGCCAGGTTCTGCGCTCCGATCAGGATGCGTATTGGGGCCTCGGCATCGGCGCATCCATCCTCAGCCGCGTGCCGTTTATCGGTGGCGGGCTGGTGCATCTGCTGCTCGGCGGGCCCATCATTGCCGGCGCTACGTTATCACGTTTCTTCACTCTGCACGTCTTCGTCATTCCCGGCATGTTGCTTGTTTTCGCCTTCGTGCACGTATGGATGGTGCTGAAGCTCGGTGTGAATGAGTGGCCCATGCCGGGCCGACTGGTGAATCGCGCAACCTACATTCAGGAATATCAGCACCTGGCGCACACTGACGGCATTCCTTTTGTTCCAGGCGCGTTTTGGAAAGACCTTGTTTTCTCCGGCGCGGTGATTGCGGCTGTTGCGGTGTGCGCGTTCGCGTTCGGTCCGTTCGGCCCCACAGGCCAGCCCGATCCGACCATTATTCAAACCGTTCCCAAGCCCGATTTCTTTTTCCTGTGGATCTATACGGTACTCTCGTATCTTCCGCCGGAAATGGAAACACCGTTCATCCTCATCGTCCCGCTGGTCGCAATCGCTGCTCTTCTCGTGCTTCCGTTCTATGCGTCAGAAGGTGAAAAAAGCTGGCATCGGCGCCCTGTTGCCGTGCTTGCAGTTGCGACGATTGCAGTCGGTTGGGGCGTTCTCACTCAACTGGGCACAAATACGCCGTGGAGTCCGCACATGAGTGCGTGGAGCAGCGATCCGCTCCCCACTCATGTTCTTCACAATGCCACCCCGCTGGTTCGCGAGGGCGCCGTAGTTTTCCAGGCCAAGCAATGCCGCAATTGCCACTCCATCGGCGGAGCGGGCGGCGAGCGCGGCCCTACGCTTGACAGCGTTGCTACCCGCCTCACCATCGACCAGATGCGATTCAAGGTAGTCTCTGGCGGCGGCAACATGCCGGCTTACGGCAAGAATTTATCGCCTTCGGAGATCGAAGCGCTGGTCAACTTCCTCGAGACGCTGCATCCCGCCGGCGAACCGCCGGCATACGATGCATCGAGGCGCGCTGTGGAAACATCGCAATCGAATCCGCCCTCCGCTCGACCCGCCGGAAGCTCGCCCGCGAACAGAAAATCCAATCCATGATCGTGACCACGACAGTCGCGGATATCATCACTGACTGGGACGTTCCCTGGATTGTGACCTCGGACCTTGCTCTGTTCGCGGTCATTTACGTACGGGGCTGGACCCGCATCCGCCGCACGCGTCCCGAGCAGTATCACGCCTGGCGCCTGGCCGCATTTCTTGCCGGCATTATGGCTGTATTCGTCGCGGTCGCTTCTCCGCTCGATACATTCAGCGAGTCGCTGCTCTTTATGCACATGGCGCAACACTATGTGCTGATGTCAATCGCGCCGCCTCTCATCGTTCTTGGCGCGCCGGTTGTCCCTCTGCTGCGCGGTGTGCCGCGGTTTGTCATTCGATTGCTGCGGCCGTTGTTTGTTACGCATATTCTCGATACGGCGGGCAGATTTCTCACTCGGCCTCGCGTGGCCTGGCTCGCCATGAATGCGTCATATATTGGCTGGCACATTCCGCGTGCTTATGAGTTCGCCCTGTCGTCAGAGAACTGGCACATCTTTGAGCACGCCTGCTTCTTCTTCACCAATCTCATGTTTTGGTGGCCAGTGATTCGCCCCTGGCCGACGCGCGGGCCGGGGTTGCGCTGGCTTTCAATCCCTTACCTGTTGTCCGCCGACATCGTCAACACGGCGGTATCGGCGTTCCTTTGTTTTTCAGGCCGCTTGCTGTACCCGAGTTATGATTTCACCCCGCGTCCATTTGGCTTGAGCGCCCTCAACGATCAGGTTGCTGCCGGCGCCTTTATGTGGGTCCTCGGATCGGTCGTGTATCTCATCCCTGTCGTTATGATCGTGGCTCAGTTGCTCTCTCCCGGAACGAGTCTTCCACGGACGGGGAAACCCCTGTACAAGGCGCAATCGGCCGGCGAAGCGCGATGACCATGTATACACACCCCCTTGTTCGGCTTGGTGTGATTGGCGCATGATAGCGGAATGAATCCTGCCCGGATAAGTGCCTCCTTGGCGTGTGTGTTGGCAATAGCTCTGTTCAGTCAAACGGCGTCAGCCCAGCGCGTCTTCAATGTCAGGGATTACGGCGCAACCGGCCTCAAGAGCGACAATGCCCGTCCGGCGCTGCAGAAGGCGATTGACGGGTGCGGCAAAGCCGGCGGAGGCGAGGTTTACGTTCCGCCCGGGCAGTACACATCGGGACAGCTTCATCTGCGGTCGGGGGTGCGATTTTATGTGGAGGCGGGCGCGACCATCTACGCCACACTCGATGGAAGCCAGTACGACGACCCGAAAAGGGCCGCGCTGATCTATGGCGAGGACCTGCACGATATCGCGCTCGAAGGCACAGGCACCCTCGATGGGCAGGCGGCCTACAAGTTCGATTTGAGCAACTTCACCGACTATTACATCCTGCCCAACCAACGCCAGATGGAAGCGACCGGGAAGCCTTTGCTGCGGTCGTTTCCCACGGGCTTTGGGAAGGAAAGCGTCTATCCACGCATGGTGCTTTTGCTGCGCTGCGTCGATGTGCGCATTACAGGCTTGAAGTTTCTGCGTTCGCGAAGCTGGACTATCAATCCATACGCGTGCAAGCGGCTGACCATCGATGGAGTGTACATTTACTCGAATCAGAAAGAAGCCGTCTGGGCCGACGGCATCGATCCCGATGGCTGCCAGGATGTACACATCTCCAACTGCACCATCGAGACCGGCGATGACGCCATCGTTTTCTACTCGACCGACCTGTGGGGCCCCGTCTTACCGACTGAGAACGTGACCGTGACCAACAGCCGGCTGTCTTCTTCGTCGAGCGCCATCAAGTTTTGCGACGGAAATATGAATGCCGTCCGCCACGTGGTCATCAGTAATGTAGTGATTACCAACTCCAACCGCGGCCTGGCCTTCATGGTCTTCGACGGCGGTATCGTGGAAGACGTGGTAATTTCCGATGTAACCATCGACACCCGGCGTTTCGACTGGTTCTGGTGGGGAGACGGCGATCCAATCCACTTCAACATCAAGCGGCGCAGCGAGGTGGACGGCGTAAAGCGCGAGCATGAACCAGCCGCAGGCATCATCCGCAACGTGACCATCAGCAATGTGATCGCGCACGGGCAGGGGACATCCGCGATGCATGGCCACCCGGATAGCTGGCTCCAGGGAATTCGGCTCAACCATGTAAGGCTGTTTGTTTCCCATGGAGCGAATGCGCCCTTCGAAAGCACGGCTGCGGCAATGACGCTCGAATATGCGCGCGACGTCCAGATGAACGATGTGGAGATAGCCTGGGAAGAACCGCACGCGGCCACCTGGCAGACCGGGCTTGCGGTTGACCATGTTCAGGACCTGCTGCTCGATGAAACAAGGATTGACGCCGCACCAGGTTCCGGCCAGCCGGTACTGAAACTGAACGATGTGGACGGCGTTCTGGTTCGCCAGTCGCGCATCGCGTCGGTTCACGTCGCGGGCAGCGAGAGCAGGGATGTGCGGCTGGTCGAGACCGACGCTAAGTTAACCGAGGAACCGGGCGTGGCGCCTGCGATAGTGAAATAGCCGATTTCTCACGTTGCTCTGGGGGGCGGGGGCACGATTTACGTGTGGATCAGCACAGGCTCTGTGTGGATCTGCACGTTTTCTGTGTGAAAGCCTGTGGAGCGGCTGACGCCAAGCTATTGATTCTGTTGAAGGCGGTCAGGGCGGCCTGTGAAGGGATTGGCTCCAAGCTGTTGATTCTATTGGAAAACTGTGCTTCTGCGTGGTTCTCGGAAAAATACAATCCGGGGCGTAAAAAAAGCGTTCAGTGGTTCGCCGACCAGGACGGCGGTGCGCGTGACTGAGAGGCTGATGTTGTTCATGTCCCTGGACCGTTCCTTTCCTATTTAGATTGTGCGCCGGAGCAGGGTAATTACCTGCAGATGCTAAATGCTTGGGATTCAATGAGGCAGACCGCGGTGCGATTGACTGCTTCGGCCGCTGGTGGGAAATGCGGACTACGCTGTTGCTTCGAGGCTGGTCGTGGCTTCAGGAACCCGCGCAGGCCGCCAGGGCGTCCTCTTCATTTTCGAAGACGCCGAAGAGATTAAGAACGCCTACCATTTTGAGGGTCTTGGAGACCATGTTGGTTGGCTTCACCAATTGAACGCTGCCTCCGGACTTGGCGGCTGTTCGCAGCGCGTTTACCAGCGAGCCGATGCCCGAAGAATCCATGAAAACCAAGGCTTCGAGGTCGATAATCAGGAAGATGTGACCGCTGGAGATAGCATTGAGATAGGCACTCTCAAACTGGTTCACCGGATCACCCCACACGAGGCGCCCCTTCGGTTTCAGCGTGCAGAATACTCCGTTTTCCTTGATATCCAGATCCATAACATCTCCCTTGAGCAGATTTCACTTTACTACGCAATGCAGGATTGTTAAGCTCGTGACGAATTTTCTTTTGGATGCAGCGCCTTGTCAAGAGGCGTGAATGTGGCCGGAGTGAGTGGCAGGCGTGGATACGCCGCTCCTGGAGTTGCGGCCATTATCACCAGGTTCGATTCTGCAATGCGAATAAAGCGGCGGGTACCGGCATTCCCTCCCGGGGCCTTCGGTTCAAAAGGTTGAGCCTCAAACTTTACTTTGTTGTTTGCGGAAAACCGCTCGCGAGGCGGAGCCGCACTTTTGCCGACGCCGTCAAGGGGTTGTGAGGATGATAATTCGCGTGCCAGGACACGCCAAACAAACGCCTTCGGAGATGCGCTGCCAATGACGGATGCGAAAAGCGCAATCCCAGCCATGGACGAGGCCGTCATCGAGACGGCGGCGCAACTGTTGAGCACTTTCGATGGCGCATCCCGGGCGACCGTGATCGCCTCCAGTATTGCCGGACTGATCCCCGATAGCGCCTGCATTGTGCACCTCTATCGGCCGCAAAATGAGCCTGTATCGTGGACGATTGCTGGCCTGGCCGGAGAGGTTTCGCTGATCGATGCCCAACACGCCGGAAATTGGCTGTTCGCGATTCCAGACTCGTTTCCGGCCGAGGGGCAAATCTACGATAAGACCAGCCTGAATCGCGAAGACTACGCGCACTTCAATGTGTCGCGCTCGGTAAGCGCCATTGCCTATGTGCCTGTCGGGCACGAAGGGCAACTGGCGGCCGTTATCGAGATCATGCTCTTTTCAGGAGCCATTAATCAGCGGCAACTCGAAGTTCTTGCTCCCTTTGCGCGTCTCGCCGCGCCTGCTCTCCTGTCGGGCGATTATTTCGAGCAGCAGCACCATGATCTTCTCGATTCCATCCACCGGATGTCGCAACTCTACGACCTTGAGAAATCGCTGAATGCCACGCTAGAGTTGGACGCGGTGATTGCGATGGTCCCCGCGAAAGCGATAGCAATGCTTCCGTGCCAGGCCATCAATTTGTGGCTCTTCGACGGCTCGGATCTGCGCATGGTTGCAGGCGAAGGCGCCGATGGCACGGTGGAAGTGGGCCTGGTCGAGGCTCCCGGCGAGGGCTACGTGGCCGATATGGCCGAAGAAGGCGAGCCGCTGCTGATCGACAACCCGGAGGACGAGCGTTTGCAGGCCCGCAATGCGCGGCAAAGCCCGGAGAGCACGATCCCGCCGGTGAGCAATGTGGTCGTTGTTCCTCTCATGCAGGATGGCGCGGAGGTTGGCGTCCTTGAAGCCATCAACCGCGAGGGACGGCCCTTCGACGATGATGACGAGTTCCTGCTTTCCTCGATGGCCGAGACCATTGGCAACGCACTGAAAAACGCCAGCCTGATGATGGCCGAGCGTAAGCTCGAAATCCTGAAAGTCCTGGTGCAGGTCAGCTCTGAGATCACCTCTACGCTGCGGCTCGATCGGTTGCTGCAGATTATTGTCAACAGTCCGCAAAGCGTTTTGCCCTACGAGCTCTGTGCGATTGCGTTGGACAACCGGGGAAAGCTTCAGTTGAAAGCGGTCTCGGGTATGTCCCGGCTGACCGTGGGAGATCCTGCCGTAGAGCGTGTGGAGAAACTGGTGAACTGGCTTTCGTCGGAGCCCGAAGCCTTGAACATCAACTGGCACGAAGGATCGGAAAACGACGAGAGCGCAGACCTGGAGCCCGAGGTGCGGCGCCATTTTACGGAGACCGGTTACCGCTCCCTCTACTCTCTGCCGCTGACTGACGACCAGGGCAGGGTGGGCGTGCTCATCTACGAGAGCAGCGAACCGGATTTTCTCGGCGTGGCCCAGATCGAGATGATGAAGGTGCTGGCCGGACAGGCAACCGTGGCTCTGCGCAACACGCTCCTCTACCGCGAGGTCCCGCTCATCAGCCTGCTGGAACCATTTGTGCGGAAGCGCAAAGCCCTGATGCGCACTTCGCGCCGGCGCGGCCTTGCGTACGGCACCATTGCCGTCGTCCTGTATCTCTTTCTCGCATTTTGTCCGCTGCCCATGCGCGTGCCAGGCGATGCCGTGGTTGAGGCACAGCACCTGGCCACTGTTGCCGCACCGGTAGAGGGCAACGTGGACAAGGTTTATGTCCACGAAGGGCAGGTGGTAACGGCCGGTGAATTGATGGGCTCTTTGAATGACTGGCAATGGCGTGCCAATGTGGCCGCCGCCGAAGCGAAATATCAGCAGGCATCGCTGGAGATGGAAGACGATTTGGCCCACGGCAGCGCCCGCGCCGGCACTGACCGCGCCAATGTGAACTACTTGCGCCTGGAAGCCGCCCGGGCGCGCGCGCGCCTTGAGAGTGCGCAGCTGCGCTCACCCATTGGGGGAATTGTGGTGACGCCGAACCTGGAGAACGCAGCCGGTGAGCATCTTGATGCGGGCGCCGCGTTTGCCCAGGTGCTCGACATCAATTCCGCGCTGGTTCGGATTGCCGTGCCTGAGCGGGACGCCGCGCTGTTGCATTCCGGCCAGCCTGCGGCGATCAAACTCGACGGCTACCCTCAACAAACCTGGCACGACACGGTTTCAGTGGTGAGTCCGCAGGCCGTGGCGGGCGACGGCGACCGCACCTTCGCCGTTGAAGTCCCCGTGTCAAATACTCAAGCCACGCTGCGGACGGGCATGAGCGGAAGAGGAAAGATATTTATCGGCTGGCGTCCGGCAGGGTATGTACTGCTGCGCGGGCCGGCTTTGTGGCTGTGGCAGACGCTCTGGAACTGGATTGGCTGGTGACGAATGCATCTTCGCTTGAATGGCCGGAACTTTCTTTTTATCGCGATGGCGTCAGCCGCGCTGAGCACAGGCTGTGAGACAAATCCTGCGCCGTCGACCGTCGCCGCATCGGCGTCGCCCCCGAGTGCTTCTACGTCCACTCCCACTCCCGCTCCCGCTCCCGCGCCGGCGCCCAATGTGCCTGAGGCAAAATCTTTCACCACCAGCGGCCCCCTTGTCGCAGAGCAGCAGGCCGATGTGGGCGCTGAGCGCGACGGCCGGATTGTTGAAATCGCCGTGCAGATTGGCGACCATGTGCGAGCCGGCCAACTGCTGGCCAGGCTCGACGACCGCATGCTGCAGGCGTCCTGCGCCGCGCAAAAGGCCCGCATCGCCGCAGCCCAGGCCGACGTTCGCAATTGGAAGGCCGAGCAGGAAAGTGCGCGCGCCGATTTGCGCCGCGCCGACGCACTCCTCAAAGATCACATCCTGAGCCAGGAGAACTGGGAGGTTTCAAAGTACAAAGTGGACGAGACCACTGCCCAGGTGGAACGGTACGAGAGCGAGCAGGCGGCGGCCGAAGCCGACTTGAATGCGACTGAAATCCAATTGGATCAATCGCGCATAGTGGCCCCGTTTGCCGGCGTGGTGGGCCGCAGCTCAGTGCGTGCCGACCAGCAGGTAAAGGCTGGGGATGCGCCTTTCTGGATTACCGCCGAGGCCCCGCTGCATGTTTTGTTCACCGTGCCTGAGACCATGATTGCCTCGTTTACGGTCGGCAAGCCGCTGGAGCTGACCACCGCGGATTACCCCGGTCTGCAGCAGAAGGGCCGCATCTTTCGTGTCAGCCCGGTTGTTGATCCGGCCAGCGGAAGTATACAGGTGATCGGCGCGGTCGATCGCCCATCGCCGTTGCTTAAACCGGGGATGACCATGCAGGTGCGGCTGGCGCCATGAATCTGAGCGAAGCCCTCGACGCCGCACTTCCTGAAATGCCCATGACGCGCGCGGAGCGCAATCGCCCGCCGAGCCTCGACCCCGACCTGGTGGTCCGCGAGGACTTTGTTGACGGCGAGCCGATGGTCGGCGTTCTCCAGCGCAGCGGCGGAAACTTCTTCCGCCTCGTGCCGGTGCAATGGGAGCTTGCCCAGCTGTTTGACGGAATTCGCTCTTACGACGAAATTGCCGACCTGTTCTCAGCCCAGACCGGCGCACAAACCGATGCGGCCGACGTGCGAATGTTTGCTGACAACATGGAAGCGTCGGATTTCTGGTACAAGACACCGCAAGAGAAAAACCTTGCGATGAGCCAGAGGCTGATGGAGCAGCGGGGACGTCGCGCCGGGCGCAAATCAAAAATCAACCTTGTCCACATCATGTTTTCCGCGTGGGACCCCGATCAGTATTTTGATTGGCTCAATCGCTCCGTTGGCGCCTACATCTACAGCCGGTGGTGCGTGCTCGCGGTTGCGGTGCTTTTCGCGTTTGAGGCGTCAGTATTCATTGGCAAATGGAGCTTGATTGGTCCGGACATTCCGCTCTATTACAGCTTTGCCCACAAGAGCCTGCAGGACCTGGTGCAGTTCTGGTTGATTTTCCTTGTTCTCGGGTTCATCCATGAGTCGGCACACGGCCTTACCTGCAAGCATTACGGTGGACAGGTGCACAGCATGGGTCTCCAGTTCCTGTACCTCATGCCCGCGTTTTATGTGGATGTGACTGAGATATGGGTCTCCGCTTCAAGGGTGCAGCGGCTGGCCACAATCATCGCCGGCATCTGGGCTGAAATGACCGTCTGCGGAATTGCAATGATTGTCTGGTCGAATACCCTGGCAGGCGAATGGCTGCACGATTTCTCCTACCAGATCATCCTCATCACCGGTATAGCCGTCGTGGTCATGAATCTCAATCCCCTCATCAAACTCGATGGTTACTACTTCCTCACCGAATCCATCGGTATTCCCGATCTCAAGGAGCGATCGACGGCTCTGCTTTCCGGATGGTTCCAAAGCCGCGTGTTGCGCCTGCCCGTGGAAATGGTTTCGGTGCCACGCAAACGCGCGCCGTTCTTTATTCTCTACGCGATTTTGTCGGGAATTTACAGCTATACCCTGCTCTTTGTTGTCATTCGCCTCACCTACAACATCACCTCAAAGTGGATGGCTGAATTCGCCCTCATTCCTGCCGGAGCGCTTGCATTTCTGATGTTTCGATCGCGATTGCGAGCGCTGCAAGGCGGGGCCATCAGCGTTTGGCAGCAGCATAGTTCAAGGTTTCGGAACCTGCGTCCCGTTCACATTGCCGTCATCGCTCTGCTGGCTGCCATTCTGTTTGTGCCTTTCTGGCGTGACCGGGAGAATGCCTACTTTGTCGTTGAGCCCGCCCGCTCTCAGATCGTCCACGCAGCTGTTTCAGGGCGCGTGCGAGAGGTTCTGGTTCATGAAGGGGAATCGATACGTGCCGGCCAGACGCTGCTCATCATGACCGGTCCCGAGGCCGATTCCATGGCCGAATCTGCCGTGGCTCAAACCCGCGATGCCAGCTTCAATGCATTCAACGCGGAATTACAAGGGCAAAGCATTGGCCCGGCTGCTGCCGAGCAGGACGCGGCGACGCGGTCAAGTTCGCTGGCGGGCGAAGCGAGATCTTCGCTGGTGGTCACTGCGCCTGAAGACGCCATCGTGCTCACCGAACATCCTGACGCGCTGCTTGGGCAGAGCGTTGCCTCCGGCCAGGCCCTGCTTGATCTCGCAGTTGCTGGTCAACGGATCGCCCGCATTTATGTTCCTGTCGCCGCACTCGAGCGGATCACGAGCGGCGCCGAAGTCGCTTTTGCTCTTCCGGGCCATTTTTCCATTGTTCGGATAACCCTGCCGCCACTCGGAGGCGACGCGGTAACCCTGCCGCAAGGCCTGGTCGCCAACCAGGATTACAAAGGCATCAAGCTTCCGGTCTTCTACAGCGCCAGGTCGCCATTGCCAGCCTCGGCCGGTAATCCTCCGTTTGGCGCTTCTGGCACGGCGCGGGTTTTTGGCGCGCGTCGAAGCTTTGCAGAGCGCTTCGTGACGGTTGTCTTCAACCTGGTGAAAGCTCATGCCTGGTGAAACGAAAACGGCAGCCGCTATGGCGGCTGCCGTTTCTTGACTCGACGATTAGAACATTTCTCCCGAAGGAGAAGTGCTCCAGGAATTAGAAGGTCTTCGAGGTCAGGACCTTGGAGGTCAGGGCTTTGGAGGTGAGGGCTTTGGACGTCAGGGCCTTCGATGTCAGGGCCTTCGAGGTCAGAGCTTTGGAGGTAAGAGCCTTGGACGTCAGGGCTTTGGAAGTCAGAGCCTTCGATGTAAGGGCTTTGGAGGTCAGCACCTTGGCGGCGACCAGCTTGTCGGCCGCAGTCGGGATGCCGGGGTTGCTAACCGTTTTGGGGGCGGACTTCGTTGCGGGGGTGCTGGTGAAAAGTGACTTCTTTTCGATTGCCATGGTGGACTCCTTGTAGAGATTGAATTTGTTCGACGCCTACCTTAGTGCATCCAGCGTGCCAAACTCGTGCCGCACCGGCATTATTTTATATCGCGAAGAAATCAAAACACTTAGAAGGCCGGCGGCTCTTTTCGAGAAAAAAGGAAGGTTTCGCTGATTGGGTTAAAAATTCACCCATACAGGGTTAAATTTTTAACCCATCGGCATTAAAGCAGGTATTTGCGGCAGAGATATTTGATGCGCTGGCCGTCGATTTTCAACAGGCGCGCCGCAGCCGCCTTGCTTCCCCCGCAGCGGCTCAGAGCGGTAGTCAGCAGGGCAATCTCCAGGCGGCTAATCTCTTCGTCGAAGTCCGTTCCTTCGGCCGGCAGCAGCACGGCCTCTTGCACGGCGATGCTTTGCGCGAGCACGCGAGGGGGTAAATGACCCACGCCGATCTCATCTCCGCGCACGGTCACCACCAGGCGTTGCATAAGATTTTCGAGCTCGCGCACGTTGCCTGGCCAGGTGTGCTCTTCAAGCGCGGCCAGCGCATCTTCGGTGAGGCGCTTCACCGGTAATCCGTTCGCAAGGCAATGCACCTGCAGAAAATGCTCGCAGAGCACTGGCAGATCCCCGCGGCGATCCCGCAACGGGGGTAGATCGATGGGTATCACATGAATTCGGTAGTAAAGGTCTTCGCGGAAACGCCCGGTCCGGGCCATCTCTTCCAAAGGCTCGTTGGTGGCGCAGATCAGCCGGAAGTCAATCTTGCGAAATGTGCGCCCACCCAGCCGCTGCACCTGGCGATCTTCAAGAACGCGCAGCAACTTGGTCTGCAGGTCCACAGCAAGAGTGGCAATCTCGTCCAGAAAAAGCGTGCCTTTGTCTGCCAATTCGATCTGGCCGGGACGCGCCTCGGTGGCTCCGGTGAACGCACCGCGCTCGCTGCCAAAGAGCTCTGACTCAATCAGGTTTTCCGGCAGGGCCGCGCAGTTCAGGCGGATAAAGGGCTTGTCTGCCCGTCGGCTGAGAGCAACAACCGCGCGCGCAGCCAACTCCTTTCCGGTGCCGCTTTCCCCGCGGATCAGAACGTTGATGTTGCTGGCGGCAACCTGCTGAATGGCGTCGTAGACCAGCCGCATGGGCTCGCTCGAACCCACGAAATCCTGAAAGCGGCTGGCCTCCAGAACCTGTTTGCGCATAACCACTTCGGCGCGATCGCGCAGCAGCTCAACAAGTGCCATCCGCAATTCGATCAGATCGACCGGCGATCTGAAATGCGCATCCGCTCCAGCTTCGAGCGCCTGTTTTTCCACCGAACGGGCTGGGGCGCGGCTGATTGAAATGAGGGTCAGATTAGCGTCGAGCCGCCGCAACTCATTCAGCACGCTAAGGCCGCCGATCGGGTCTTTGCCCTGCGTGTCAATGTCGAGGACTATGGCGGAGACACTGTCCTGGCGCTGCGCCCAGCGCGCCAATCCATCGTATTCGTCGCGCTGGGTTACGCTGCACCAGGGCTCAATCTCGAGAGTCACAAGCTTCAGAAAATCTTCGTCGGCCGATACCAGGCAGACCGGCGGCAATGTTCTCTGCCGGCTTGCAGGCGTTTCCTGCGGCGCTCCTGTCTGGGCCATTTAATTTGGGCTCCCGTTGCAGAGTTTCTGTTCAAAAAAACTGTCAGGAACAAGTTGGCTTGCGGATCACCATCTGTCGGTAAACCAGTTCTCCGGAGCCGCATCTCGCCATCGCCCGAGGCTGCGGCAAGATATGCGGCAAGGTATGCGATAGCTGGTCATCCCCCAAGCGGGCAGCGATGGAGGAGGTTCGCTGCAGGTTTCGCCCGGCAAAAAAGGACGTTGCCGAGCTTGAGACTAAAACTCCCGGTGCGCGGCAAAGGCAGTGCCCACAATTGCGGGCTCCCTCCGGCATGCAGCGGGCTTGATCAGAAAGCTTGCATAAAACGCCTCAGTTTAACACGCTCTTAATATGAATGAGAGAGGGATTTGCCGGCGAATAGAGGCCCAGGCGCCAACTCAATTGACCGCACCATCGAATTTGCTGAATACAACGTACAGTCCACAATGCCCCGCTTGATATAGGGGCTACTGGCCAGGTGCGCGGTTCGGCACGCGAGCATCAAGACGATGGTCGACGTTTACCTTCAGTCGATCGAACGGGACATTCTCGCAGCTATCAATTCGCGCACGTCAGCCGTGCCAAGCGACCGGAAAATACCGGAGAAAAGATTGAGCCTGATGGGGAAAAATCTCAAAGGTCTGAATGAAGTCCGGTAAAGTCGATTGGGGAGGATGGCTGTAAGCGCTTGATTTATTGGCTCCTCAGGTAGGACTCGAACCTACAACCCTTCGGTTAACAGCCGAATGCTCTGCCATTGAGCTACTGAGGAGTGAGTGGCGCTGATTTGTCCTTTACTAAGTTAGCAGAGCCCCCCATGTGCGTCAAAATGAGCGATCGGCGTGGATACGGGGCCAGATTAGCGACCGAAGTCCACCTCTCGGCTCATCCCCAGGTGAATTCGATGGGAATCTTGATATCCGGATGCAGGCTCTTGTGCACTGGACATGCGTGGGCGGCTCGTTCCAGCTTCTCCCTGTCTACCTGGCTCGGCGACTGAGGCACGTGGATTTTGACGGTCAGGCGCTCAATCCTTCTCGGCAGCGCCGCCGTCATTTCTTTTTCGACATTCGCCGTGGCTCCGGAAATATCGATGTTCAAGGTGCGGGCGGCTATGCCCATGATGGTGAGCATGCATGTGCCTAGCGCGGTTGCGACCAGGTCGGTCGGCGAGAAGCTTTCGCCGCGGCCCTGATTGTCTTTGGGTGCATCGGTTGAGAGTTCGGTGCCTGAAGGGCCGTGGGTTGCCTTGCAGTGCAGTTCTCCTTGATACTCGATTTGAATGTTGACCATGATTCTTCCCCTGAACTGTTCCGGTTACAAGTGGGCAACTCCGGCAAACGCACGCGCCCCTCACAATTCACCAATATTCACATGCTAATGCATAAACTCACATTACCTTCCGGCGACTTCGGCGCTTATCTCTTCGACTGCGACGGCACCATCGTCGATTCAATGCCCTTGCATTACATCGCCTGGAAGCAGGCTCTCGGCGAGTGGAACTGCGAGTTTGACGAGGAGCTGTTTTACGCGTGGGGTGGCAAGCCCCCGGTACAGATTATTGCCGAGCTCAACCAGATGCACGGCCTCGCGATACCTGTTGCAGCCCTCGCCGAGCGCAAAGAGAATCTCTACTTCGATCTGCTGCATGACCTCAAGCCTGTGCCTGAAGTGCTCGAGATCATTCACGCTGAGCACGGCCGCATTCCTTTTGCAGTGGTCTCGGGAAGCACGCGCGAGTCCATTATCAAATCGCTCACCATGGTCGGGCTGCTCCAATTCTTTCCCATCATTGTGGGCTCAGAAGATTACGCGCGACCCAAGCCCGCGCCCGACGTCTTTGTTGCAGGCGCAGCGCGCCTGGGAGTGGCCCCCGAAAAATGCCTGGTGTTTGAAGACGCTCAGATCGGCATTCAGGGTGCGATTGCGGCAGGCATGGCAACGGTGCGAATTCTCAATCCGCTTGAACGCCGCGAGCTGGAACGCCGCGAACTTGAACGACGCAAAGGAACCGAAGCCCGGATATCTGCGTAACACTTCCCAGGCGGAGGTCTGCTTGCCGCCCGTTTCCCGTTCTGACAACGTAGCCTCTGAGCTGACCGGCCCGCTTGATCTCTCAACTCGCCGCGCCGACAATGCTGCGCTCTTCGCCATTGCCGCAGCTGTAACCCTGCTTCACCTGCTCACCAACAGCCGCTACGGCTTTCATCGCGACGAACTCCAGTTCCTCAGCGATGCACGCCACATGGACTGGGGATTTGTTGCCTATCCGCCATTCACGGCCCTCGTCGAGCGCATCGGCATGGCGCTCTTCAGCCTCAACATGGTCGGCCTGCGACTCTTCTCCGTACTCGCTCAGGCCGCGGCCGTCATCGTCACCGGCCTCATGGCGCGTGAACTCGGTGGCCGGCGTCTGGCCCTGGTGACCGCTGCCCTCGCTGTTGCACTCTCGCCTATCCCGCTGTTTGAAGGCACCGAGTTCCAATACACAACCTTCGACTACCTGTGGTGGGTGCTGATTGCCTACTTCACGATTCGTCTCCTGAAATCTGACAATCCCCGCTGGTGGATCGCTATTGGCATCGCCGTGGGTCTTGGACTCGAGACCAAATACGCCATCGTCTTCTTCGTCGCCGGGCTCCTGGTTGGCCTCGTCCTTACTCGCGCCCGCCGTTATTTCATCAATCCATGGTTCTGGGCCGGGATGGCCGTCGCCCTTCTGATCTTCCTGCCCAACTTCATCTGGCTGGTGCGTCACGACTTCATCTCCTACCACTTCCTTCAACACATTCATGCGCGCGACGTGGGCGAGGGCCGCGCCGACGGATTTATCAAGGGCCAGTTCCTCGGCTGCGTGAATCTGTTCGCCGCACCGCTCTGGATCGTCGGCATTGTCGCCTTCCTCCTTAATCCCCGCTACCGCACGCTGGCTTTCATGTACCTCGTGCCCGTTGCGTTCTTCTTCTTTGCCAAGGGTCGAAGCTATTACACGGCGGGTGTCTATCCCATGCTTCTGGCCATGGGCGCGGCCACCTGCGAGCGCTGGCTTGGTTTCCTGCCCCGCTGGGGCCGGCGAGCCACTCAATCCGTCTTCTTCATCGGCCTCACCGCCTACGGCGCTCTCATCATTGCCGGCTGGGTTCCGCTCGCCTCATCCGGCCCGCTGCGCACCTTCGCTCTTAACCACTCGGGTGACCTGCGCGAAGAAGTTGGCTGGGACGAACTGGTGAGAACGGTAGCGCAGATTCGCGATTCGTTGCCGCCCGATCAGCAGGCGCATCTCGGCATCACTACCGGCAACTACGGTGAGTATGGGGCCATCGATATCCTGGGTCGCGCGTATGGACTGCCGGAGCCCATCGGTACCACCAACTCGGAGTGGCTGCGCGGCTATCCAACGCAGCAGATCACGACCATCATTGCGCTGGGCATCAGGCCTGAAGAGGCCGATCAGCTCTTTACCAACTGCAGAATCGCGGGGCACAATGGCAACTCCGAGGGCATCCACAACGAAGAGCTAGACGACCACCCATGGATATTCGTTTGCGGCCCACCGCGCAAGCCTTGGTCAGAAGTGTGGAAAGAACATAAGGATTTCGGCTGATAGGCCGGCGCTCCTTCTTCACTCTTTCACTGCTTCAGTACAACAGCACCGCGATTCGATAAGCGGCGAACTGGCCTTCAGTTGCCGCGGCGGGGCAACTGCCGATGGCGGCGCTATGGTAGTTTCCATTGCTGAGCTTGTCGACCAGCGTCTGGGGAAGCTGGTCGAGGGTCGCACTCTGCCAGCGATCGATGAATTGCGGTTGCGCGCCGGCAGCGTTCAGTGGAAATCCGGTGTCCGTGGCGCAGGCCGCGCGCGCCGCCGCGTGGCTGTTCTCAATCGCAATGCCGCTCACGCGAATCAGGTCAGCCACCCGCGCCTCAACCTGCGCCGCGCTCAGCGACGGAACGGCGCGCGCATAGTCGGCTGCCGCATACAGCACGCCGCGGCTGGCAATTACTGCAATGCCCACGCTGTCCACATCGGGGCTCAAAAGGTTCGCGCGATGCCCGGGTGAATTCATCCACGCCTCGTGAATGTTTGCAGCCGTGGCGCCGATGGCCACATTCTCTTCAATCAAGCCAAAGCGCGCGCCGGCATTGGCCGCCCGAGTGGTGAGGTCGGGCTCGCCGCCATAGCGATGCGCAATCTGGCCCTCCTGCACCATCCAGCGGCAGTGGTAAAGAGCAGCAGCGGCAAGCGCCGGATCCCACTGCAATTGGCCAACACCAGCGATGCGGCGCGCATGGTTGGCCAGAACGAATATCTGTTCGGCCTCGGCCGGCAGATTGGCGCCGGCGGCAATTTGACCGCCGGAGTTCGCTTGCGCCTGCGCAAATGCCAACCCCGGCGCTGTCAGAGCGACGCAAACGGCCAATGCTGCCAAGGCATTCTTCATCGATAGTCCCCCTGAAAAGCTTAGACCCGGAATGCAGGCGCGAGTCGCTATATCGCTGCAACGGGGGCGATCTGATTTGGCGTTGCCTTGAAAGGGAAGGGCATTACGGCATTTTCTGGATTGGCGTTTGCTTGTTGCTGAGATCGTCGCGAGGGCCTATCCAGATGATGAGGAGAATGGCCGGTAACGCAACAACGCTCGTGAGCTCGAAGAACCGCACCCAGCCGATCTTCTCTGACAGTATTCCTCCTGAGGAGGCCACGACGGTGCGGCCAACCGAAGCAAGCGCGGCCAGCAGCGCGTATTGGGTGGCCGTAAATGCGGGCGAACAGAGACTGGAAAGCCAGGTGACCAACGCGGTGCCGGCCATTGCGCCGGTGATATTTTCGGCAGTGACGCACAAAGCCAGGTAACCGATGCGATGGCCTTCTACAGCCTGCAGAACAAAGAACAGGTTGCCGATCGACTGCAGAATGCCGCAAAGAATAAGCGAGCGGCGGATTCCGAACCTGGTGGTGACGACGCCGCCCAAAAGAGCCCCCGCCAGGACCGAGAAAAACCCGAAGACTTTTGAGGCGGCGGCGATCTCAGGGAGCGTGAATCCAAGCGAAATATAAAGCGGCGTCGACATGACTCCCGCCATGGCCTCGCCCAGCTTGTATCCGAAGATGGCGATGAGGATGACGGGCCAGAGCGGCCGATGCATGAAGTCGCGAAACGGGCCGATGACGGTGGTATCGAATCCGTGCCAAATTCCAAGCCACCACGATCGCGCGCGATAGGGAGCGTCGGCCGGAGCTTTCGGTTCGGGGCTTAGCAGGAACACCAGCAGTCCTACGCCGACGAGCGCAGCCATGGTGGCATAAGCTGCGAACCACCCTGCGTAGTTTGCTATCAGCAGGCTACCTGCTCCGGACACCAGCATTCCGACCCGGTAGCCGGCCTGGATCATGGCAGCTCCGGGACCCTGCTGATCCCGATTCAGGATCTCAACGCGCCAGGCGTCGATGACGATATCCTGGCTGGCCGACAAAAACGCCACCACCACCGCCAGGGCGGCCATGCGAGGCAGGTTGTGCTTCGGATCGCTTAATCCCAGGCAGAGAATTGCCCCGATGAGAAGAATCTGGATGGTGATGCCCCAACCGCGCCGCCGCCCCAAAGGCAGCGGTGGGGGCACGCGATCCATCAACGGCGCCCACAGAAACTTGAATGCGTAGGGCGTGCCAACCACGGCGAATGTGCCGATGGCCGCGCGCCGCACACCGCCTGTGGCAAGCCATGCCGAAAGAGTTGAGTAGGTGAGCAGCAGCGGCAGGCCGCTCGAGAATCCAAGCGCAAGCACCTGCAGCACGCGCGGCTCAGTATAGGCTGCCACCGCGTGACGCCAGTTGGTTGGAGCGTGTGCTTGGTTGACTCGCGACAATTGCTTCATTTTAGTATTTTCGCCGAAGCCGGGCTTTGCTCCGCTTATCCTGATCCCATGAAACTCGGCATCGTCAGCGACACGCACGGCCTGCTTCGCCCCGAAGTTATTCCCGCGCTCAAGGGCGTGGATCAAATTCTTCACCTCGGCGACGTGGGGAAGATCGCCCTTCTCGATGAACTTGCAAAGATTGCACCAGTGTCAGCGATTCGCGGCAACGTGGACCGCGAAGGCGCATGCGGCAAGCTTCCGGCAACGGATGTCATCCTCGTCGAAGGTCACTACATCTACATGCTGCACGACCTGAAGACGCTGCACCTTGACCCGGCCGCAGCCAAATTCGCTGCGGTGCTCTACGGCCATACGCACGTGCCCAACTATCACACAAAGAAAGGCGTGCTTTACTTCAATCCCGGCTCATGCGGGCCGCGGCGGTTTGAGCTGCCGGTCACGCTGGGGCTGCTCGAGATTGAGCAGAAACGCGAACTGCATCCGGAGATCGTCACGCTCATTTAAGTGCTGCGGAAGCCGCGGCCGGGTGAAAAAGATTCCGATTTTGCGATTTCGAGAATGAGTGTATCTCAGGCCAGAGCAATTCTCCCGCCCCCTCGTTCGGCGCCCACCGGCCCTCGGCAACCCGGCCCCTTGAAAACTCATTTGCGCCGAATTGCGTTTTGCGGCATCGGATAAGATGTGAGCAGTCTGGCTGCTATGGAGTGCGCAGCCACATTTCGCCCAACTTCCTTTACCTCAGAGCGCGCCATGGCGTTACCTACCCACATTCTTCTCACCTACGGTTACCTGCTGCTCTTCGCCTGGGTACTGGTTGAGCAGCTTGGGATTCCGTTGCCTGCCACGCCGGTGGTGCTCGCGGCGGGCGCGCTCACCGTGGATGGCCACCTGAGTTTTTCGCTGGCGTTTCTCGCCGGGCTCGCAGCTTGCATGATTGCCGACTCGGTGTGGTTCCTCATCGGGAAGCACTACGGGCACCATGTGCTGCGGATTCTTTGCAAACTCTCGCTCGAACCCACAACCTGCGTGCGCCGCACCCAGGAGTCGTTTAGCCGGCGCGGCGGCGTGATGCTGATGTTCGCCAAGTTTGTGCCGGCGCTGGCCACGCTCGCCCCACCTGTTGCCGGCGAGAACGGCATGAAATACGGAACATTCCTGTTCTTCGATACCATTGGCGGCTCGCTTTGGGTTATGGCGCTCCTGCTGGTTGGCCGCTTCTTCGGCGATGTGCTCAAACGCGATCCAAGCCTGCTCAACTGGGCGGGCCGTTTCTCGGGCGCGTTGCTGGTTCTGGGCATTACGGGATTCTTCGTAGTGCGGCTTTGGCGTCGCAAGGTGGTGCTTAAGCAGCTGGCAAGTTCGCGCCTCGAGCCCGAGGAACTGTTGCGCCAGCTCCAGGCCGGCGACAAGGTCTACATCGTCGATCTGCGTCATCCTCTGGAACTGATGACCGATCCGTATACCTTGCCCGGCGCGCAGCACTTCTCGCCCGACGTGCTCGCCAAGCGAAATGGCGAAATTCCCCGCGATCGCGACGTGGTCCTCTACTGCACCTGCCCCAGCGAGGCCACGGCCGCTAAAACCGCGCTCACCCTGCACAGGCTGGGCATTGAGCGTGTGCGGCCGCTGCGCGGCGGTTACGACGAGTGGAAGCGCCTTGGCTTTCCTATGGACGCGATTCCGCCCGTCAATCCGATGGTCACCTCGGTTCAACCTGCTAAATAAAATTCGGCAAGTCCGGGTGCGGATGGCATACTCATAGCCATGCCAGACAATCAAGACGACGACTCTGTCGAAAATCCTCCTCCGGCGCCCGAACGCGTGGCGAAGAGAGCCCTGGTTTTAGCAGCGGTTTCATGCCGGGGTGTTATCGAGAACGACCCCAACCCAGAGGGCGCTGAAGGGCTGCGGGGCCGCCTGCTGCCGTGGCTTGATGAAGTAGGCGCCTCTGCCGAACTTGAGGATCAGGAGCGACAACTGCTGGCGGCTCCGATTGGCTCACTGGATCCGAAGACATCGCTCGCCGCCGGTTGGCAATCGGAAGCGATGGCCGCGCTGGCATGGGCGCTCGATTGCATTGAGCTTGGGCTTTTCTACGAACAGTGCGACCCAGCCGAGACCGCCGGGAAGATGGGTTTTCTGAACAGTGTGGCGATGACGCCGTTGCCGAGTCCATTCCTGCGGCCGGCAGAGCAGATAGCGGCGTTGGCAGACTCTTATCTCACGGTCCATTGGCGTTTGAGGGAGCAGACGCTGCGCCCGCGGCACATGGATTTTGTTGAGTATGTGGCCAACTGCAACTGGGGAGCTCTTCACCTGGACGGCCTGGAGGTCGTGGATGGAGATCTCGCCGTAAATGGGACGCCAATCAACCAGCTCGAGAAAAGCCAGTTCCGCGAGGCTTTGAGCATCACGCAGGAACGCCACCAGGCTCTGAATTGGCTGCTTGGCTTCGAGCTGGTCTACTCGCAGGTTACGACCGACACCTAGTCCCCCACCGGCTTTTCCGACCCGCGACGGATGAAAAATCTGGGTGCCCCACCCTCGCGACGTCTTTGTTTTTGTCGCAGCCAGGGTGGGAGACCACGAATCTCAGCTTGTCGGTAGTTGATTCCGTTTCTTATCAGTCCCCCACCGGCCAAGCCGACCCACGGAGGATGAAACTGGGTGCCCCAGGTCCCTCGCACTTGGGGACCTGGGATCTCATTCCCTCAACGCGTCCGGGAGCCTGCGTTACTCA
>Ga0182016_10000228_pt1 | contig 69396 bp, 50 predicted proteins | sample 712S2MmetaG_FD_120491 | JGI IMG/M metagenome (GOLD analysis project Ga0182016, IMG submission 120491) | Permafrost microbial communities from Stordalen Mire, Sweden - 712S2M metaG | ecosystem: Environmental > Terrestrial > Soil > Wetlands > Permafrost | place: Sweden: Stordalen | collected...
CCTTGAAATCGAGAGTTCATGCACGACGTCATGGGCACCGTCGATCGCCGCGAGCCGCAGGATGTCCTGGTTCAGTGCCGACTCCTGCGGCACGCCAAGCAGCAGAATGGCGTGCCCCGGATGCAGCGCCCGCAGGCCGCGCAGCACCGCCGCCCAATTGTGCTCCGGCCAGTACTTGGAATTGCTGCGCCGCCGCCGCAGGCCGCGTCGCATGGTGCGCTTGTTGCCGGCCTGGATCAGGATCAGCGGCTGGCCGGCCCACGGGCGCCGCTGCGACCAGGCGTCCACTTCAGCGCGCTGCGCATCGGTCACGATCAGCTCGCCGAACGCGTCGCTGGCCGTCACCGGCAGGTCCTCGCCGCCGAGCACTGGTGGATTGCGCCAGGCAAAGCGCAGCCAGCGCTCGCAGAAATGCGAGCCGGACAAACCGGGCAGATTCTCGTGATGGCACCAGTATTGCGCCGTCCAGCCGGCGCGCAGCAGCAGCCGGCAGACCTTGCGGTTGTCGTGATCGAACAGCCAGGTCGGGCCGGCGCCGCGCGCGCGCAGTTCGCGCACCAGGCGCTGCTGTGCCGGACTGAGCCAATACGGCGGCTTGCGGCTGGCGAGCAGGAATATGTCCCCCACTCCCGGCTGCCCCTGCAGCAGCGGCCGGGTCCAATCGGCGGCAGCCAGGATATCCACCGGCTGGCCCAAGCGCGCATGCAGAGGGCGAATCGCCGCCGTCAGCATCACCATGTCGCCCAGGGCGCCGAAGCGCACCACCAGTGGCCGTGGATTCAAGGCTGGCCCACGGCGCCATCGCCGGAAGCAGCGCACCCGAGATCGTCCACGGCCAGCTGTACGCGGGCCGCGAACCCGTGCTTGTTGGTCAGGAACCAGCTGCGTGCGGCGGCGCCGATTGCATCCAGCTGCGCTGCATCCAGCAGCAGGGTATGCGCGATCGCAGCTTCCAGCGCGCCCTCATCAAAACGTGCAATGCGCGCCAGGTTATGCTGCTCACCGAGCCGCGCGCCCACCAGCACCCCGCGTCCGGCGCCGATCAGCTCATTCATCGGCGGCGCATCGCTGGTGAACGTCACGGCGCCGACGCTCATCGCCTCAGCGATATAGTGACCCCAGCCTTCGGCCTCCGACAGGCACAGATGGAAACGATGTGCATTCTGCAGCACGCGCAGTTGTTGATCGTCCGCAAATCCGCGCTGCAGGACGATATTCGCCGCGGCGCCCTCGCGGCCGTCGCGGCCGGCCGCATCATCCTGCAGCACCGTCAATTGCGGCCATTCCGGGTGCCGCCGCCACAGCGCCAGCAGGCGCTGCGTGCCTTTGAGCGGACTGCGGCCGGCCAGGTGCAGGAACTGCGGCACCCGCGGCACGGCGCGCTCGAGGCGATCTTCGCTGTCGAAGCCGATCTTCAATACCCGGCTGCCTCGCGCCGCGAACAGCTGCGCGGCGGCCGCCGTCTTGGCCCAGATCCGATCGGCGACGCGCAGCATCGCCAGATCGCGGCGATCGGTCCATTCAGGATTGGGCACCAGCACGTTCAGGCGTGCCTGCTGCACGAACTGCGGCCAGATGTGCTCAAGCATGACGTTGACATCGAAGGCCGGACGCGTGGCGGGTCCGCGGCGCCTGCGAAGCCACATCGCCAGTCGCGTCAGCAGCGATCGGCGACGCTTGCGATCGCGCCGCGCACACGGATGCTGCGTGACCTCGCAACCGCAGGCCGCCAGAGCGCCGGCCAGCAACTCCAGGTCGCGCGACAGCCCGACGCCGTTGGACTTGCCGATCAGCCTGATCCTGAGGCCTGGCCGCAACCGCGCCGCATCGTTGAACTGCGATGGCATCAGGCACAGCCAGCGTAGCGCCGGCGCAGCAACAGCGCAGCGCCAAGGCCCAGCAGTGCAATCTCATCCAGGCTGCCGCCGCCGCTGGAATGTGCCGCGTTCGCCGTTGCGGTCAATACCGCGGCCGGTGCCTGCGGCGCGACGGCCTGCGCCGCCGCGGCGATCGAACCGAGCCCCATGCAGCCTGCCGCCACGATACCAACCCTGCCGCGTTGCCCGCACATGCCCTGTCCCTGCTAAAGATGCAACCCGGGCTGATTCATACTAATTCGTGTCTATCGGTCGGGCGGGATTCACCCACTCCGCAGTTTAAACTAGCGCACCAAGGCATTGGGGATGAATGAAATAGTGACCAGCGCCACGCAGCCACCAGCGCAGGCAGACGGACCGGCGCCAGCCGCCATCGGCGAACTCGCACTGCTGGCCCGCGCCGGACGCTATGCGGATCTGGAAACCAGAACCCGGCAACTGCTCGAGCAGCATCCGAATGCCGGCATGCTCTGGCAGTGGCTGGGGATCGCATTACGGACGCAGGGCAAGGATTCGCTGCCCGCGCTGCAACGGGCGATCGCCCTGCTGCCTGATGACGCCGGCGCGCACAACAACCTGGGCAATGCGCTGGGGCAAAGCGGGCGCCTCGAGGAGGCCGTAGCCAGCTTTCAGCGCGCGCTGGCGCTGAATCCTGAATTCGCCGAGGCGCACAATAATCTCGGCTACGTGCTGCGCCGGCTCGGGCGGCTGGACGACGCCGCCAGTGGCTACCGGCGGGCATTACAGATCAAGCCCGGTTATGCCGAGGCGCACCATAACCTCGGCGATGTATTGCAGCGACTTGGCCGGCTGGACGATGCGGTAACCAGTTATCAACGCGCCCTGGCGCTCAGTCCGGATTTCGCCGAGGCACACAACAACCTGGGCAACGTGCTGCGCAGCCTGGGCTTGCTCGACGACGCACTGGCCAGTTACCGCCGGGCACTGCAGCTCAGGCCCGATTTCTCCGCAGCGCATGCCAACCTTGGCATTGCGCTGCGACTCGCCGGCGAGCAGGACGCAGCTGAGGCCAGTTGCAGGCAGGCACTGGCCATCGACCCGAACTTCGCCGCCAGCATCGCGACGCTGGCCGAGATCAGTGCCGACCAGGGCCGGTTTGCGGAGTCGGAACTGTTATTCCAGCGCGCCATTGCGATCGAACCGGAAACGGCAGAAGCCTGGGTCGGAATATCCCGCCTTCGCAAGATGACTGTGGACGACGCCGCGTGGGTGGCGCAGGCGCAGCGAATTGCCGCACGGCCGCTGCCGCCGCAAAAACAGGTGCAGTTCCGCTACGCAATCGGCAAATACTTCGATGACACGCAGCAATACGAGCAGGCGTTCGAAAACTACCGGCGCGCGAACGATCTGACCAGGCGCTACCGGAGCGGCTACGACCGGCAGCAGATGACGCAGGCGGTCGATTCGATCATCCGCTGCTACGACCGCGAGTGGCTGCGGCGCGCGCGCGGCAATGTCGATGCTTCAGTGCGCCCGGTGTTCATCATCGGCATGCCGCGCTCCGGCACCACGCTTGCCGAGCAGATCCTGGCATCGCACCGCTCGGTATTCGGCGCCGGCGAGCTGATGTTCTGGAACCGGGCGGCGACTGGCGATAGAGCGACCGCGCCGGGCTCGCCAGGCAGCGGCGAGCACGCGCACACCCGGGCCGTGGCTGTCCTGGCGCGCGACTACCTGCGGCTGCTCGAACGCCTCTCGCCCGGCGCGCTGCGGGTGGTGGACAAGATGCCGGGCAACTTTCTGCACCTGGGACTGATCCATGCCGCGCTGCCACGGGCCCATATCATCCACATGCGGCGCGATCCGATCGATACCTGCCTGTCGATCTACTTTCAGCATTTCGAGGCCTTCCATTCCTACGCCAGCGACCTGGACGATCTGGCGCACTATTACCAGCAGTACCGGCGGCTGATGGCGCACTGGCAGGCGATCCTGCCCGCCCAGGCAATGCTCGATCTGTCGTATGAGGCACTGGTCGGGGACCAGGAGGCATGCAGCCGCGGCATGCTGGAATTCATCGGACTGCCCTGGGACCCGCAGTGCATGGAATTCCACCGCACCAGCCGCCGTGTGATCTCGGCCAGCAAATGGCAGGTGCGGCAGAGAATCAGCAGCTCATCTGTAGGGCGCTGGCGCAACTACCAGCGATTCATCGAGCCGCTGCTGCGGCTGACGCAGCCCTAGCACCCTCAGGCCCGGCGCAGCGCGGCGCCGAGTTCATCGATGGCACAGACAATATGGTAGAAGCTGCTCGCCGGCGCGCTCTGCTGCACGAATTGGCCATCGGCCTTGAGGCGGTCATGCCACAGGCCGGGAGTGCCGGTTTCCAGGTAGCGCCGCAGCCCCTTCGCGGCCTGCACCGCCATCGACCAGAAGCACGCCTCCCCGGTGGTGGCGGCCATCAGTGCGGCGGCCTTCAGCCGCTCGGTCTGGGGCCACAGGCGTGCCTCCGCATCGTGAATGCTGAAGTCGTCGAGCAGCGCATTGAGCGCGACGCCGCCGCGGATTCCGTAGGTCTCACCTATCTGCACCAGCCTTGCGGCCGCCTGCGAGGCGTCGGCACCGACGCTGCGGCCCCAGCACAGCAATAGCCAGGCCCACTCGAATTGATGGCCCGGCTCGACGATGCGGCCAGCCGTTCCGGCGAGCGGCGCCCAGTGCTCATCAAAATTTTCCCGCAGCGCGCCGGTGGCGCCGTCGATTAAGCGTTCAAGTGCCAGCGCGACGATCTCATCCGCCAGCGCCTGCCACTCGGGATCATTGCCAACCGACGTCCAGTTCAACGCCGCCTCGAGCAGATGCATGTGCGGATTGGAAAGCAGCGGCAACGCGTCCGGCACGCCGGAGCTAAAGCCCGGTCCGGGACGCTTCAGGTGCCGGTACAGCGCCGCGCGCAGCGCCTGGGCAGCGCCAACCAGTTCGCTTCCCGATTTGAGCAGTCGCTCGCTCTCGGCCAGCGCCAGCAGCACGAACGCCTGGTCGTACAGGAACGCGCGCTCATCCAGCGCCTTGCCATCGACCGCCACTAGGGTGCGGAACAGGCCGTCGCTGCGACGGTAATGCGGCAGGAAGTATTCAAGTCCCTGAGCAACCAGCCGGCGCGCCTCATCGGCCTGCCAGCCCAGGCTTGCTGCGCGCGCGAACGCGTAGATCTGGCGCACCTGCACTCGGGCCCGGCGCGGCTGGTCGCCGCCCGCGCCCGCACTGGTCAGACTCTCCTCAAATCCGCCGTGCAGGCGGTCATATCCGCGTGCCGCCCACAGCGGGTAGGCGTCACGCAGCAGCCAGCGCGACAGCCATTCGTGTTCGTGCCTCAGTGCCGCCAGGGATTGCGCGGCGCCGTCAGCGCCCGGGGCATCAGTGCGCGGCATTGGGCGACGCACGCGCCTGACCTACAACCCGGACCCTGGATGCCGCGAGCGCGAATAGGCTGACGCACGCATAGGCGATCAGCGGCACCAGGTAGGCGGCCCGAAGCCCGGCGACCTCGGCGATCTTGCCCACCAGCCGCGGCAGCACTGCGCCACCCACGATCGCCATGCACAGCAGCCCCGAGGTAGCGGCGCCGGAAGCACTCGAGCGCTCGAGCGTGAGTGTAAAGATCACCGGGAACATGATGGAATTGAACAGTCCGATCGAAAGTGCAGCCCAACCGGCAAACTCTCCCGGCGCCCGGGTCACTGTCAAGCACAGGATGGCGGCGACCGCGGCGGCGGCGGCCAGCAGCAGCGCGGCGCGAACGCGGGTCAGCAGCGCGCTGCCGATGAATCGCCCGAGCATCGCGCCGCCCCAATACAGACTTACCAGCTTGCCGGCCTGTTCCAATGAGACGTCGAATACGTCCGGGCGATTCAGGAAATTCGTCATCGTGCTGCCGATCGACACCTCCGCGCCCACATAGAGAAATATCGCGCCCGCTCCCAGAACTGCCCAGCCCGAGTGCAGCGCGCGCGCCAGCGAGCCGAACGAGCCCGACGGGTGGGCCGGGCCGTCGGCCGCCGGATCGCGCTCGCCGCCTGCGGCCGCGCGGCTCAAGCGGACGCGAACCGACCAGATGAACAGCGCCAGCACGGCGATCATCCCGGCGATCACCAGAAACGCGAAATCGATGTGCCGCAGCGATTCGGTACGCTGCGCCGCCGTCGCCACGATCCCGCCCTGCACTGCGAACATGCCGCCGGCCAGAATCACCGATGACACCAGGTAAGGCGCCATCGCCGTGCCGAGTGAATTGAACGCCTGCGACAGCGTCAACCTGAAATGCGAACGCGCAGCGGGACCGAGCAGCGCGGCGAGCGGATTGGCCGCCACCTGCAGGATCGTGATGCCGCTCGCAATGATGAACAGCGCCACCAGCACGACAGCGAAAGTATCCAGGTGGGTCGCCAGCGGAACGCACAGGCAGCCGGCAATCATGATGCCGAGCGCCAGGATGATCGAGCGCGGGTAGCCCAGCCGTGCGACCAGCACCGCGGCCGGCAGCGATACGATTGCATAAGCCATGAAGAACGCGAACTGCGTCAGCATGACTTCGGGCCAGGACAGCTCGAAGATGGCCTTCAGCGAGGCGATCAGCGGATCGACCGAGACGGTGATGAATCCCCACGCGAAGAACAGCGTCGTGACCGAGGCAAATGCCCCGCGTTGACTGCTGTTGCTGCTTTCCGCCATGGACGGGTTCAGGAGTCGCCGGATTTTTTCATCAACGCGAAGCGGGTCGGCAGGAACCGGTCGCTGAATGGCAGTATCGCGGCACCGACCGCGGGGGCATCGTCGGACATCGCGGCACGCCGTATGCGCGCGATCGAAGGCATGCTTGCTGCGTGCGTGCGGATGCGCTCGTTCAGGCGATTCGCGAGCCGGTCAACAAGGGCCGCCGGCAGCCGACCGCCGATCAGGATCTCCTCGGGATTGATCAGGCAATTGATCGCCACCAGCACGTCTTCCAGCGCGTCCACCGAGGTCTCGATCCAGGCGTCCAGGATTCGCTGCGCCGGCTGGTCGAGGTGCATGAGGCCCGGCGGCGATGCCACCCGATAACCCTGCGCCGCCAGGCAATCGTACAGCGCCGACAGGGAAACGATGTTCTGCAACTGACGTGATTTTCCGCTGGGCTCGCGCCGCGTGAGCCAGCCGAGCTCGCCGCTGCGACCGGTGGCGCCGCGAAAATAGTGACCGTCGATGACTAGGCCGCCGCCCAGCGCCGCGGTGATCAGCACGTAGAAGAAGCTCTGGTATTGCTGGCCGAGGCCGAACTGCATCTCGCCCATCGCGGCAGCGGCGGCGTCATTCTCGACGAATATCGGCACCGCCAGCACGCTCGATAGCAGCTGGTTCACGGACACCGAGCCCCACAGCGCGTATTCAGGCGGCTGCTCGGGCAGCCCGGCGCGCTGGATGTCGTCCGGGAACGCGACCCCGATGCCCACCAGCTTCGATGAGTCGATGCGCGACTTTGACAGCAGTCGGCCGGCGGAGCGACGGAAGAAGCTCTGGACCTGCTCTGGCAGTGCGAATTTCACTTCGCGCGAGGAGCGCGCGCGTACGCGTCCGGTGAAATCCACCACCACCAGCGTGATGTGATCGCGATCGACATTCAGCCCCATTGAATAGCAGCCATCGGGATTGATGACCAGTTTGGTGGCCGGTTGGCCGCGCGCACCGCGGGTGGTGCCGGCGGCCAGAATCAGCTTTTGCCGCAGCAGCCGGTTGGTAATGTTGGCGATCGCCGCCGCAGTCAGGCCGGTGGTCAATGCAAGGTCGGTACGCGTGACCGGGCCGCCGACGCGGATCGCGTGCAGCGTCACGCGCTGATTGTGGTCGCCGGCTCGCTCCAGGTTGGTTCCGGACAGGTTCCGGCCGGTGATTCCGCCGGGCGGAGTGTCGATACGATGCGAACGCGGTGGCCCTGGCATGAATTCAGGTTAACCTGTCTGGCTGGCGGCAGCGACGAGATCAGACGTAACGCGCCGGATCGATGCCGGCGGCGCTGCGATCGGCTGCGGTATCGGTGGCCAGCGCCAGGGCCCCCAGCGGCCCGGCGCGCGTGCCCAGTCCAGGCGGCGCTATATAAAGGTCCAGCTCCGAGGTCACCTCCGGGATATCGAGGTAGCCGTTCAGGCTGCTCGCCAGGCTCGCGCGGATAAGGGGAAACAGGTGCGGCTGCGCGCTGATCACGCCGCCGCCGATCAGGATTCGCTGCGGCGCCACCGATACCACCAGCACATGCGCCAGCTGCCCGAGCGCGTGCGCAACCGTTTTCCATATCGGGCTATCCTCGCACAGATTGGCCGCCGAGCTGCCGCTGCGCGCTTCGATTGCAGGACCCGAAGCCAGCCCCTCGACGCAAGCGCCGTGAAATCGGCAACTGCCCGGCCAATCGTCTCCGCTGGCACGCACCACCCGCACATGGCCCAGCTCCGGGTGGTGGCAGCCGAGCACCGGAATGCCGGCGACCACCAGCCCGACTCCGACACCGGTCCCCACGGTGACATAGGCGTAGTCGGTCAGTCCGCGTGCTGCACCCCAGCGGCCTTCGGCAAGCGCCGCGCCGATCACGTCAGTGGTCAGGCCGACCGGCACCGCAAAACGCCCTGAAAAGAAGCCCACCAGATCGATCCCCGCCCACAGCTCCTTCGGGGTTGTGCCGATGCGTCCGTAGCTGGGTGAATCACGGCGCAGATCGAGCGGACCGAATGAGGCGACGCCGATCGCCGCAAAGCTGCCGAGCGACGCGTGCCAGCGTTGCAGCACCTGCGCGATAGCCCCAAGGGTGGTGACCGGATCTGCTGTCGGCAACATCTGCTGCGCACGGATGTCGCCGGGGCCGGTGCCAAGGGTGCACACGCACTTGGTACCGCCCATTTCGACGCCCGCATAGATGGCTGTCGGCATTTGCGCGCGAAGTTGCGAGGCCGCTAGCCAGCCAGCTCTGCTGCAGTGGATGGCGCCAGCCCGCCGGCTGCGCCCGCCGCGGCGGTCGCCCCGATGCAGCCGGCCGCGAAATAACTGTCGTGCGAGGGTGCGTCACGCAGTTCCTGCGCGACCTGCAGCCGCAGCGTCTGCATGATCTCCAGCACCTGCGCAAAATTCGAGCCCGCGACCAGCGGATCGTACGATGCCGGCCGCAGGCCCAGTCCCTCGAAGATGTAGAACCAGCTCAGGTCGGTAAACAGTTCGCGCGGCTTTGGCCGGATGCGGCCGGTGCCTCGATACAGCTCGATCCGCTGCAGCAGACTGTGCGGCAACTTCATGGACCGGCAGTATGCCCACAGCGGCGTGTCGCTGCGCTGGGTCGCGCAGTAATGCAGCACGATGAAATCGCGAATCGACTCCATTTCGTCGCCCAGCTCGGCGTTATACGAATCGATGTTGGCCTGCTCGAACGACAGGTCGGGAAAATGATCGAGCAGGTTGTACAGCCCGCTCATCACCAGGTGAATGCTGGTTGACTCGAGCGGTTCCAGGAACCCCGATGCCAGCCCGAGTGTCACGCAGTTGCGGTTCCAGAACAGCTTGCGCCGGCCGGTGACAAAGCGCAGGAAGCGCGGATCCGCCAGCGGCTTCTCGCCGACCGTGCGCTGCAGATCTTCGTGTGCCTCGTCATCGCCCAGATAGGCGCTGCAATACACATAGCCGTTACCGACGCGGTGCTGCAGCGGGATGCGCCACTGCCAGCCGGCGGCCCGCGCGCTGGAAAGCGTGTAGGGCGCGCGCGCCCCCGCCATCTCTGTGGGCAGCGCGACTGCCCGGTCGCACGGCAGCAGGTCGCTCCAGTCAAGGTAGCCGGTATTCAGCGTCTGCTCGATCAGCAGGCCACGAAAGCCGCTGCAATCGATATACAGATCGGCCTGCAGGCGCGTGCCATCGGCGAATACCAGTTGATCGAGGAAGCCGTCGTCGCGCTGGGTGGCTGCGGCCACCGTACGTTCCAGGCGCACCACACCGCGCTGCTCGGAGTAGGCACGCAGATACCGCGCCACCAGCGCGGCATCGAACTGCAGCGCGTAGCGTAGGCCGGAGATCGGCCCCTGCGCCTTGGCATCCGGAAACCTGAACTTGCCCGCATCGCCAAGCGCCGCACACAGGCTGTAGTCATTGAGGCGCGGCGCGCGACCCTCGGCTTCGGCGCGCTGCCAGTAGTGATAGAACGGCCGACGGTCGATCGTGGTGCCGAAGGTACCGAACGGATGCCAGTAGCTGTGGCCAATGGCGCGCCAATCCCTGAACTTGATCCCGAGCTTGTAGGTGGATTGCGTCTGCCGGACGAAATCGGATTCATTGATGTCCAGAAATCGCAGCAGGTCGATGAACGGCGGGATGGTCGCCTCGCCGACTCCGACGGTGCCGATATCGGGCGATTCAATGACGGTGATGGAGCAGCCGTTGCCGGGCAGTGCGCGCGCCAGCATGCTGGCGGCCATCCAGCCGGCGGTGCCGCCGCCGACGATGGCGACGCGCCGGATGCGCCGGTCGGCCGTCGCCTCTGGAGCATTGCCGTGAGCAGCCGATTGACCTTGTGGTGCATCCGCCATGTGATCTTTAGGACCTTGAACCAAACGAACAACCAACTGGCCGCAGGCTAGACACCCGAGGTGACGTGCGCAAGTGCCGCCGCGACCGGCGGGCCCAGCTCGCGCGCAGGGCGTCGCTGCGCCACGCCGACCTGGTCGGCGTGGCGCGGCCTCAAGGGACGCCTATAGCTTGAACTTGACGCCGAAGAAGTACCGGCGTCCCCAGTCATCGTAGGTAAACGGCTGATCGGGCCACTGCAGGTAGGTGTGTGCCGCCTCATTGGTTATGTTCTGAGCCGACACCACGATACCGACGTGGTTGTTGATGTCATACGACACCTGGCCGTCGAGCTGCCCGTAGGCCGCGGCAAACACCTGCAGAATCTCGGTATTGCCCAGTTTGTCGTAGATCGGAAAGGTGGATCCCACCAGCGAATCGTTCACGCGCTTGCCCTGGTAGGAATACGACAGCCGGCCCGAAAAGCCGTACCTCTCGTAATAGGCCTGCACCGTGAAGGCGTCGTGGGCCACGCCCGGGATTGACGAGTGGCTCGAGAACTCCGTCGCCTGGTCCGAAGTCGACTGCGACAGCGTGTAGTTTGCCGCGATGCCGAAGCCGCGCAGTATCGTATCGTCGAACGCGTACTGACCGCCGATCTCCAGGCCGACGACCCTACCCTTGCCGGCGTTGACCGGCTCGCTGACGTTGGCCTGCGTCCCGTCCACCGTGGTGGGCACATTCTGTGTTTCAACGAAGCTGTCGATCTGCTTCCAGAATCCGGCGAGGCTGACCAGGCCGCCCTTGGCGAAGTAGTTCTCATACGACAGCAGAGTCTGTGTGGCCCGATACGGATCGAGATTGGGGTTACCCGAAGTGCCGCCGGCAAAAATGAAATTGTTGGCGCCGGCGCCACTGCGGGTGAAGTTGTACGAATTTCCCAGGCCCAGGGAGTACAAGTCCATCGGCGACTCAACGCGCGCGGCGCCCAGTCGCACTTTCTGCGTATCGGAGATGTTCGCCTCGACGTTGAACGACGGCAGCACATCGGTAAAGCTGCGATTGGTCTCCACCGGAACGACGTTCGAATCCACGCCGTTCCACGACGCGGTGCCGTAATAGGTCGGGCTCTCTGCCGTCTGTCCGCCGTCGATGGTCAGGCTGGTCGACACGATACGCACGCCGATATTCAGGTGGAACGGATCCTGCTTGCCGCCGAAATCCTCCATGAAATACTCGGCGGTGGTGTACTCGTTCACAACGAACGAACTCAGGTTGTCCTTGAAGAACGCCTCCGTCGTGTTCGCTACGCCGGCTCCAGCCCAGACCGAATTCAGGTAGGTGGAGGGATTGGTCATGCCGCCGGTGTATGGATTCTTGACGATGATGTTGCCGGCGGCAAAGTTGTTGACGGTCATAGCCAGGCCCGGATTCGACACCGCCGTCGAGTAGGGGATATTGGGCGTGCCGTATCCCGGATCCTGGTAGTACAGCCACGGACCGCAGGAAGTGCAGCCGGTATTGCCGCCGGCCACGACTCCGGGGCCTTCGGTGCCATTGATCAGGTAGCGGCCAAACACCTCCTCGACATTGCGGTTGGCAACCCGAAAGCCCACTGACAGGGTCGAGTCCAGGTTGGTCGCGCCGCTCTGGTCATAGGCGACGTCGGCCTTGATGGCCCACTGGGTATTGTTGGTCTTGTTGGCCCACGCCCAGTTGGATTTGAAGGTGGTGTAGTCCGGGTTGTTCAGCACGTTGGTCGGGTAGTAGACGCTCGGCAGACCGGAGGTGCCGCCATTGGCATAGACAAACTCATAGCCATGGTTGCCGACGGTGCAGGTTGAGGCACCGTTGTTGCAACCTGGCGCGGTGGGCGAAGTCGCCACCCCGGCACTGGTGGTGTACAGCCCATGCTCCACGTCGGCCTGGTCGGCCTCCAGATCGGAAGTGGCCTGGGCCCAGGAGATATCGAACTTGCCTTTCAGCGGGCCACCGTTGTCAAAGTAGGTCTTCCACTGCAGGTTGTTCGCCTTGCTCTTGAAGTGCTGATACAGGGTTGCGGTCTCCGCGCCGTTGGCGTTGAACGTGCCGCTCTGGATGACGCCATTGGGATCGATGGAGTACGGCTGAGTGGGATCGATGCCCGGGTGCGGGGTCTCGGAACTCACGCCGCCGACGGTGGTCAGCGCATGATCGCCCTGGCCATTGAACCAGGCCTTGTCGGTGTAATCGATGGTGACGTCGTCTTCCTGCGAATAGAACCAGTCCAGCCGGCTGGTGATCGCATCAGTAACCTTGGCCGCAACGCCGAACGAGGCGCCGTAGATCTTGCGTTGATCGTTCACGTTGGTGAAATACGCCAGCTGCGGCTCGGTGTAGAAGCCGCCGTTCGGCCCGGTGGCGGGCAGCGCCGTGATGTCCGCGGGACTCAAGGGACCCACATATGGCCCGGTGGCGGCGTTAGTGGTGAGCCACTGGTTGCGGTTCTGGTCCTGGAACTCCTTGGTGAGCGTGTCTTCCTCGTCATACGAGAAGCTGCCGGTCACGGCGAACCTGTCGTTGAACCTGTAGGAGCCCACCAGCGTGCCGTCCGGCTTCGCGCCGCCGGCGCCGGTGGAGATCGATTCGCGGAAATTGCCGCCGCCCGAAAGACCCAGCGGTTGCTGCAGCGGATCACGCGTCTTCAGGTCGATGGTGCCGCCGATGCCGCCTTCGGTCATCGAGGCCTGGGGGTTCTTGTAGACGTCGATGCCGTTGATGTCTTCGCTCGGGATGCCCTCGAGCGAGCTATACTGGCTGTTGCTGCCAGCCCCGCCGCCCGAGGCCTCGCCTGATACATAGAACTCCCGACCGGTAAGGAACAGGTCGCCGTTGAGAGTGGTCAGGTTCTGGCGCAGACCATCGATCAGCACTGCGGTGCCCTGGCCGCCGGCGCGATCGATCTGGATACCAGGCAGCCGCTGCAGCGATTCAGCGACGTTCTGATCCGGCATCTTGCCGATATCTTCTGGCGCCACCGATTCGATCGGCAGCGTGGAATTGCGCTTGTTGCTCAGGGCGGTCTCGAGCGATGCCCGATAGCCGGTAACAATGATCTCTTCGAGGTTGTTGTCCTGCGAAGCGCTGGCGCCAGCGGCAGGCGCTGATTGCGCCTGGACTGTCCTGGGCGCCGCGATGCACAGCGCCTCCAGCGTCACTGCGGTCATGATTGCGGCATTCGCGGCCCTGGAGATGCGCCGGGCGCGCTTTTCCCTGCGATGAGACATGTGCTCTACCCCCCAACTATTGAGTACTAAGTTGTTCTGATGGCCACCGCGCCAGCGGTCGGTAAATCGTCCTCCGTCCAGCGTTGACGCGACTTGCCCGGCCAGAAAACTACAGTCCCGTTACACCCGATGTCAACGATTATTTATTTCGTTTTGCATTAATAGCAACTGGAGGCGATTGGCTGCTCTGCAGCATGCGCGCGGCCTAGACTGCTAGAAATCAATGCGTTACGTGTTCAGAATATTTTGATTTTATTTAAGATTTTGCCGCTTTTGCCGCGGTGAGCGCACCCTGGCGGCGGGGTGCGGCGCGCCATCGCCCGCGCCACCGCAAACGCAACAACGTCAGTGTGCCCCGCGGGAGTCTATTGCGGTGCCCGATGCGCCTATCGCCCGAGCCATGTGCTCGAGTTGCACGCCGCGGGTCTCGGGCAGAAAGCGCAGCACCAGGAAGAACTGCAGCGCCATCATCAGGCTGAAGAATGCGAACGGAATCGAAGTGGATAGCGCCGCGATGGCCGGAAACAGCGCCGAGACCAGCGCATTCATGATCCAGTGCGCGGCACTGCCGAGGCTCTGGCCGCGGGCGCGCACTGGTGTTGGGAAGATCTCACTCAGGTATACCCAGATCACCGCGCCCTGCGAAATCGCAAACGCCGCGATGAACATGACCAGTAGCGGCAACAGCAGCGCACGCGCCGCGTTGAAGGCCATGATCGCCGCGACTCCGGCCTGTGCCAGCGCCATGCCGACCGAGCCGATCAACAGCAGCGGCTTGCGCCCGGTGCGATCGATCAGTGTCATTGCGACCAGAGTGGCGAGCAGATTGGTCGCACCGATCACGATCGATTGCAGATTGGACGATAACGAGCTGAATCCGGCGGCGCCGAAGATGTCGCCGAGGTAATACAGGATCGCGTTGATGCCCGACAACTGGTTGAACATGCCCATGCCGATCGCAAGCAGCATCAGCCGGCCATGCCGGTGCCAGGACAGTCCTTGACTGCCACCGGGCGAGGAGGGCTGCGCCGCGCCGATGCTGTCGATCATGGCGGCGGTGTCGGCAGTGCCAAGGCGTTTGAGGCTTGCCGCCGCTTCGGCCAGCCGTCCACGCTGGATCAGCCAGCGCGGAGTTTGCGGGATGAAGAACAGCAGCACCAGGAACAGCAGCGCCGGACCGGCCGCGATGGCGAGCTTGAAGCGCCACAGCGCGGGACCGGCGATCAGCTGCGCAACCACGAAATTGCTGATGTAGGCGGCCAGAATGCCGATCACGATGTTGATCTGAAACAGCCCGACCAGCGCCCCGCGCCGCTCGGCGGGCGAGGCCTCGGCGATGTACACCGGTGCGAGCACCGAAGAGCCTCCGATCGCCACGCCGATCAGGAACCGGAACACCATAAATGACGTCAGGTCCCACGCCAGCGCGCAGCCCAGGGCTGCCACCAGATACAGCAGGCCGACGAACTTCAGCACCTCACGCGAGCCGAATCTGTCCCCGGGCCGGCCCATCGTCAGCGCACCGAACAGCGTACCCCACAGCGCGGTGGACACGGCAATTCCCAGACCGGCGGCCGAGAGCGAGAAGGCCTCTCGCAGATCGTGCGTGACCCCGGAGATCACCGCGGTGTCGAAGCCGAACAGCAGCCCGGCGAGGCTCGCCACTATGATGATTCGCAGTTGCGATCGCGCCAGCATTGCACTCCCCGACATCGCGCCGATATTGCGCCCAGCGTTCGCTCAACTGCGGCGCACATTGATCGACCCTCTTCCATAAATCAAACAATTTGGTTTATTGTGATGCCACACAGCACAGCTGAACGCTTACGGGGGTGGTCGTGAAGGCGTGGGCACATCCGCGTGGGCGGCAGCGCGCCGGTATATCGGCCGTCATGCTGCTTGTGGCCGGCGGGCTGCTGAACGCTCAGACCCCATCGTTGCCGCCGCCGGCTGGCGATTCCAACTTCGGTCCCTACAATGCCAGCTTTCTTGCGGGCGGCGTGGGACTGTCGAACCCGCTGGCGAGCGATGCGCCGTTGCTGGCCGCCGGTGCCCCATGGTCGATCAGCGGCTGGCTGCGCGCGGACCGGTCGACCGATGAACCGATGATCATCGCAGCGCTCGGCGATACCGCAGCGGATTTGTGCCGCTGCCTGCTGCTGCAGCATGGCCAGCTGGCGCTGCGACTTGGCGGCAGCGTGTTGCGCGCGACTGCGGATCTCGCGCCGCACTCATGGCACGCGGTTGCAGCCACTTACGACGGTCGCACCGCACGCCTGTACATCGACGGCAGCGAGCTGGCGAGCGCGGAGGCGATGACCCGCGTGGCGACGGCGGTATTCCGGCTGGCGCCTGAGAGTCTGGCGGATCTGACCGGGGAACATCACTTCGGCGGCTCGCTCGCCTCATTCCTGCTGCACGCGGATGCGCTGGATGCGGCAGCGATCGGAAAGCTGAGCGTGCAGCGACCGGATTTCAACCTGGTGTATTTTCACCAGGTCGGGGTCGGCTGGCCGTGGCAGGAAAAGGCCTGGCGCGGACTGCAGGTGCCGCAACCGGCATGGACGCTGCCGCACGGCAAGGCGCCGTTCTCAGCGCCAGTGCGCGCGCCATCGCTGGCGCTCAGCAGCCCGCTGCAGGCCGAAGCGCCCGGTCGCTGGCTGGTCGGTGCCTGGCAGATGGCAGCCGCACCGACGGTGAACGCTGCGCCGGAAAAGATATCGAGCGCGCAGTTTAGCCACGACGACTGGTACATCGCGATCGTGCCCGGCACCGTCCTGACCACTCTGATTGCCAACGGCGTGTATCCGGATCCGGATTACGGGCTGGATAATCTGGCCATTCCGGAGTCGTTGAACCGGCAGGACTACTGGTACCGCAGCGAATTCGTGGCCCCCGCGCAGCTCGGCGGCCGCCAGCTCAGCCTGACGTTCAACGGCATCAACTATGCTGCCGAAGTGTGGCTCAACGGTACGCGCCTGGGTGATATCCGCGGGGCATTCATCCGCGGCAGCTTCAACGTGACATCGCTGCTGCAAGCCGGACGCCCGAACGCACTGGCGGTCCGCATATCGCCGCCGCCGCATCCAGGTATTCCGCACGAGCAGTCGGTCAGCGCCGGTCCGGGCGAGAACGGCGGCAATCTTGCGATCGACGGACCGACCTTCGTCGCCACCGAGGGATGGGACTGGATTCCGGCCATTCGTGATCGCAACAGTGGAATCTGGCAGAGCGTTGAACTGGCCGCCAGCGGGCCGCTGCGTGTGCTCGATCCGCAGGTCATCACTAGGCTGCCGCTACCGCGCACCGACACGGCCGATATCATCATCCGGGTACCGATCGAGAATCTCGGCGCAACCGCGGTGCAGGCAGCCATTGATGCCCGCTTCGAGGGCGTGCAGCTTCGCAAGCAGGCGGTGCTCGATCCGGGCGTGACCGAGGTGCGCATGGACGCGAGCGAATTCCCGCAACTGCGGCTCGCGCATCCGCGCCTGTGGTGGCCCAATGGCTACGGTGCGCCGGAACTGTATCACCTGGCACTCGATGTATCCGCCGACGGCGTGGCGTCTGACTCAAAAAAGCTGCGTTTCGGCATCCGCGAGATCACCTACGAGCTCTCGCTGTTCGATCACGCTGGTCGCCTGCGCCGCGTCGAAGTCGATCCCACCGGCGGCAGCGAACGACATGAGCGGCTGATCGACGTACGCCATGAGGCGATCAAGCGCACCGCTAACGGCTGGGCAGAGTCGCTGACCGCAGAGGGGGAAAACTCGCCCGCGGTGCATGACATCGCCAGCACAGCGCTGTCGCCCTATCTTGCGATCCGTGTCAACGGCGTGCCGATTGCCGCCCGCGGCGGCAGCTGGGGCACCGACGACCTGCTCAAGCGCATCTCGCGTGCGCACCTGGAGCCGTATTTCAGGCTGCATCAGGAAGCGCATCTCAACATCATCCGCAACTGGCTCGGTCAGAACACCGAAGAGGTGTTCTACGATTTGGCGGATGAATACGGCCTGCTGGTGCTGAACGATTTCTGGGAATCGACGCAGGATTTTCAGGTCGAAATCCAGGATCCGCAGCTGTTCCTGGATAATGCCCGGGACGTAATCCGCCGCTATCGCAACCACCCGTCCATCGCGGTCTGGTTCGGACGCAACGAAGGCGTGCCGCAACCGATACTCAACCAAGGCCTGGCCGATCTGGTGGCACGGCTGGACGGGACGCGCTACTACACCGGCAGTTCCAACCGCGTCAACCTGCAGGACAGCGGACCGTACAACTACCGGCCGCCGGAGGGCTATTTTACCGGCCTGGCGCAGGGCTTTGCGGTCGAGGTCGGCACCCCGTCACTGTCCTCGATCGACGCGCTGCGCGCCTCGATTCCGGCCGCTGATCGCTGGCCGCTTGGTGATACCTACGCCTACCACGACTGGCATTTCGGCGGCAACGGCGATACCGCATCATTCATGCGCACGTTGCAGACCAGCTTCGGTGCCGCAGGCAGTCTCGAGGATTTCGAGCGCAAGGCGCAGCTGATGAACTACGTCTCGTATCGCGCCATATTCGAAGGCTTCCAGGCTCAGCTGTGGACGCGCAACAGCGGCCGGCTGTTGTGGATGACGCATCCGGCGTGGCCCAGCAACGAGTGGCAGATCTACAGTTCCGACTACGACACGCCGGCTGCGTATTACGCGGTCGCCAAGGCCTGCGAACCGCTGCACGCGCAGATGAATCTGCCTGATTTCCGGCTCGCAGTCGTCAATGTCACGCGCAGCGCGAGCTCCTCGCTGAAGCTGCGCAGCCGGGTGGTCGCGCTGGACAATCGACTGCTGCTCGAGCGCGTCGATCGGGTTTATGCCCCAGCCAACTCCATCACGACGCTGCAACCCCTGGACCTGGCACCGCTGCTGGAGCGCGAACGCGTGGTGATCGTCGTTTTGACGCTCACCGACAGTCACAATGCGGTGCTGTCGACCAATTTTTACTGGCAGGCGCGCGAGGACGCGGATCTCGAGCAGCTGGCCGCGCTGCCACAGCAGCCGCTGCAGCTGAGCGCGCACTCGCACGCTGCCGGCGACGAAGCCATAATCGACATCACGCTCAGGAACCCTGGCCGCGTTCCGGCGCTGCTGGCAAAGCTGACACTGCTCGATGCCGCTGGTGATCGGGTGCTGCCGGCGTTCTACAGCGATAATTACCTGAGCCTGCTGCCGGGTGAATCGAGGACTATCCGCGCGCACTGCCCCGCGGGGGGCAACGCCTGCACGGCAATCGCGTTGCGCGGATGGAACGTCGCACCCGGCAACGTGGCCGTGGACCATGAGAGGAAGAGGTGATGCGGCACAGTTGGCGGATTTTTCTGGCGACGGTGGCGGCGCTCGCTGCCGGCGCGATCCCGGCGGCGACTGTTCTGACGCCGATCCATGTGTTCGAGTGGCCGGAATCGGCACCGGCCGCAGCAGCGGATGCGAAGACCGCGGATCTGGTGGAACGACTGCTCGCAAAGATGAGCAACGAGGAGAAAGTCGGCCAGCTGGTGCAGGCCGATATCGGCTCCATCAAGCCGGATGATCTGCGTAAGTATAAACTGGGCTCGATTCTCGCCGGCGGCAATTCGGCGCCCGGCGACAATGTCCGCATCAGCGCCGCGCGCTGGCTCGACCTGGTAGATGCGTTCTATCGCGCTTCGGTGGCCGACGCATCGCCGAGCCACCCAGCGATACCGATCCTGTTCGCAATCGATGCCGTCCATGGCCATACGCGCATCCCGGGCGCAACCGTGTTCCCGCACAACGTCGGTCTTGGGGCTGCCAATGATGTGGCGTTGATCGAAAAGATCGGGCAGGCGACCGCCGGGGAAATCGCAGTTACCGGTATTGACTGGACCTTTGCGCCGACCATTGCCGTGGTCCGGGATGTGCGCTGGGGCCGCACGTACGAGAGTTACTCGGAAGATCCGGCGTTGGTGGCGAAATATGCGCGCGCGATGGTAACCGGGCTGCAGGGCGTCGCCGGCAGCAGCCAATTCATGGGACCGGGACGTGCGCTGGCCACCATCAAGCATTTTCTCGGCGACGGCGGCACCATCGATGGCCGCGACCAGTTCGACAACCTGGCGGACGAGCGCACGCTGCGGGATGTGCACGCCGCCGGCTATCCGGCCGGCATCGATGCTGGTGCGCTGACCGTGATGGCATCCTACAACAGCTGGCAGGGCACTAAGATGCACGGCAACCACGCGCTGCTGACAGACGTGCTCAAGGGCCGCTGGCATTTCCCCGGCTTCGTAGTCGGTGACTGGAATGCGCAGGAGGAACTGCCTGGCTGCACCAAATCCGACTGTCTCGACATGCTCATGGCTGGCGTCGATATGTATATGGCGCCGGACAGCTGGCGCGAGCTCTATACCAACCTGCTCGACCAGGTGCAGTCAGGGCGAATACCGGGAGCGCGGCTCGACGATGCGGTACGCCGGATCCTGCGCGTCAAGGCGATGGCGGGCCTGTTCGAGAAACCCGCGCCCAAGGATCGGCCGGAGGCGGGGCAATTCCATCACCTGGGCAGCGCGGACCATCGTGCCATTGCCCGCCAGGCGGTGCGCGAGTCGCTGGTATTGCTCAAGAACGATCACCGACTGCTGCCGCTCAATCCGCGCGCGCGCATTCTGGTCGCAGGTAGCGCGGCCGACGACATCGGCGTTCAATGCGGCGGCTGGACCATCGACTGGCAGGGCGATCACAACACCAATGCCGATTTTCCCGGAGCGACGTCGATCTTTGGCGGCATCAAGGCGGCGGTCGAGGCAGCCGGCGGCACGGCGAGCTTCAGCCCGGATGGCAGCTTCAAGCAGCGGCCCGCGGCCGCCATTGTGGTCTATGGCGAGACTCCATACGCGGAGTTCGAGGGCGATCGGGAAACGCTGGAATTCTCCCCGGATGATCGCAGCCACCTGCAATTGCTGCACCGGCTGCGTGCGGCCCACATTCCGGTCGTGAGCGTGTTCATCTCCGGGCGTCCGATGTGGGTCAATCGCGAACTCAACGCCTCGGACGCATTTGTAGCAGCCTGGCTGCCGGGCAGCGAAGGCGCAGGGGTTGCCGACCTGCTGTTTCGCCAGACTGATGGTTCCAGCCGCCAGGACTTCACTGGACGCCTGAGTTTCTCCTGGCCGGACACCGCGATGCCGGTGCGCTTTGACGATTCAGGCCGCGCCTCAGGCGCGCTATATGCACGCGGTTTCGGCCTGTCGGTCACGCAGCAACCGCATCCGCAGCGCCTGTCCGAAGATCCAAAGCTGCCGTTGGCGCTGCGGCAGCGGGACACACTGTTCCATGCCGGGCATGTCACCGCACCCTGGTCGATCTACGTCAACGATGCGGCCGCCGCCGTGCGGCTGACGACGGCGACGCAGCCGAGTCCAGGCGGCGCGCTGACGGTGAAGCTCCAGGCACCCACCGTGCAGGCCACATGGTCGGCACGGTTACCTGCAACGTTCAGCATCGGCGGGCGTGCCGCCGACTATCGTGCTCTGGCCCACGCTGGCGCCGCTATCGAGGTGCGCTATCGGGTCGAATCGCCTCCGCAGCAACCGGTTCGCGTCGGCATGTCCTGCGAAGCTGCGTACGGAACAGATCCGCCGACCGATCCCGCGGCGCCTCCGGTCAACTGGGTGCTGTGCGGAACCCGTAGCGGTGCGTTGCTCGACATGACGGCACGATTTGCCGCGGCACCCATCGGCTCCTGGCGCAAGCTGTCCATTCCGCTCACCTGTTTAACCGACCAGGGCGCGGATCTGTCACACGTCGCCATGCCGTTTACCGTCGCCAGCGGCGGCAGTTTCGCAGTCAGCTTCTCCGAAGTCAGGATCGTCCACGCCAGCGGTAAGCCGGTGTGCAAATGACGAGCCTGCGGCATGGCTTGGTTGCCGCCATCCGGACTGATACAATGGCTGCGCTCGATTGATCAGTCTGTTCGGAGAGATTTCGGCATCGGCCGAGACGCCGAAGGCGCAAGTTCCGCCCGGAAACGCTCAGGCACGCAAACGACGGACTGCGGAGATGTCAAGATCTCCATACGGGCTCTGGAGAGCGGTGGACGCGACAACGTCGTTCACCCACCGAAGGGGTGCGGCGCGGCATGCGCGCCTGATCTCTCAGGTCACAGGACAGAGGGGCGGCGGATGTTCGCTATGAACATCCGCCGCCCTTTTTTGTTTGCGGACTCGATACGTCGGGACCGGAGGACCTGTGGGAAGAAAGACCGCTCTTTTCGATTTGCATTGCACGCTCGGTGCACGCATGGTGGATTTCGGCGGCTGGGACATGCCGTTGCAGTACGGCTCGCAGCTTGCCGAGCATCATGCCGTACGCCGCGCCGCCGGCGTGTTCGATGTCTCGCACATGGGTATCGTCGATCTGCACGGCACGCGGGCGCGCGCGTTTCTGGAACTGCTACTGGCGAATGACATCGGCAAACTGACCGTTCCCGGCGGGGCGCTATATGGATGCATGTTGAACGAGACCGGCGGGATCATCGATGACCTGATCGTGTATTTTCTTGCCGAGTGCTCGTTCCGGCTTGTCATCAACGCCGGTACCCGCGCCAGCGACATCGCCTGGATCAGGCGGCATGCGCATATATTCGGCGTCGAGGTGCTGGAACGCACCGATCTGGCGATGCTTGCAATCCAGGGACCCGCAGCGCGTGCCACGACGGCGACGCTGCTTTCCGACCACGGCGCACATGCGGCCCTGGATCTGCAGCCATTTTGCGCCTGCGCTATCGACGCCTGGTTCGTCGCCCGCACCGGCTACACCGGCGAGGATGGATTCGAACTCATGCTTCCGGTCGCGGATGCCACACGGGTCTGGGGCGAACTGAATTCGCGTGGCGTCACATCGTGCGGTCTTGGGGCGCGGGACACATTGCGCCTGGAGGCTGGCATGAATCTCTATGGCAACGACATGGACGAGGACACCCATCCGTTCGAGTCGGGGCTCGCATGGACCGTCGCGATGAAGTCGCCCGCAAGGCGTTTCATCGGACGGGAGGCGCTCGAGGCCATCCTCGCGGGCGGCTCGCAGCGGAAACTCGTCGGCCTGCTGCTCGAAGATCCGGGCGTGCTGCGCCGACACCAGACGGTACTCGTGCCGCAACTCGGTGAAGGGGACATCACCAGCGGCGGCTACGCCCCCACGCTCGAGCGCTCGATCGCATTCGCGCGCCTGCCGGCCGCTGCCGGCGATGCGGTCCAGGTCAATGTCCGCGGCAAGCTGCTGAACGCAAGGGTCGTGAAGCGGCCGTTCGTGCGCTTCGGCAAATCACTCGTGCATTAACCCGTCTTTTACGGAGCATCAGTTCATGAGCAAGTTTCCAGCTGATTTGAAGTACACCAAATCCCATGAGTGGCTGCAGACACTGGCTGATGGAACGGTCAAGGTGGGAATTACCGACAGCGCCCAGCATGCGCTCGGTGATCTGGTATTTGTCGAAGTACCGGAAGCCGGCCGCGTGCTGCAGGCGGGCGAGCCCTGTGCAGTGGTCGAATCCGTCAAGGCGGCCTCGGATGTGTATTCGCCCGTTACCGGCGAAGTGATCGTAGGCAATGCCAGACTTGCCGGCGCGCCTGAACTGGTCAACGAGCAACCGTATGACGCCGGCTGGCTGCTGCACGTGCGCCCGGCACCAGGTGCCGCCACCACGGATCTGCTGTCCGCGGCCGAATACGAGAAATTGTTGCAGACGGAAGGCGACTGATGGCCTTCATTCCGCACACGCCGGCGGACGTGCAGGAAATGCTCGCCGCGATAGGCATCCCAAACGTGGACGCGCTGTTCGATGAGATCCCGGCGTCACTGCGAATCGGATCACTGGACGAAGTCCCGGAGGCGTTGAATGAGATGCAGGTCGGCCGCCTCATGAGCGAACGCGCCGGCGCCGACGGCACACCGCTGTGCTTTATTGGAGCCGGAGCCTACGAGCATCACATTCCGGCCGCGGTATGGGCGATCACGACTCGCGGAGAATTCTACAGCGCCTACACGCCCTATCAGGCCGAAGCGAGCCAGGGAACGCTGCAACTCATCTACGAATACCAGTCAATGATCGCCAGCCTCACCGGCCTTGCGGTGTCGAACGCCTCGCTCTACGACGGCGCCTCGGCGGTGGCGGAAGCGAGCCTGATGGCCGTGCGCGCGAACCGCAAGTCCAGATCGAAGCGCATCCTGGTGCCAGCGACAGTGCATCCCCACTACCGCAAAGTCGCGGTCGCGACGGCCGGCAACCAGGGGCTGCTGTTCGAGGCTATTCCGTACTGTCCGAATGAGGGCCGTACGCCGCTGCACTCGCTCGCCCCATACGACACCGAGGACATTACCGCGCTCGTGATCCAGCAGCCGAACTTCTTCGGTCAACTTGAGGACGTGGATGCGCTGACCGACTGGGCGCACCAGCGCGGTGCGCTGGTCATCGCGGTCGTGAATCCGACCTCGCTCGCGCTCTACAAGCCACCGGGCCAATGGGGAGCACGAGGGGTCGATATCGCGGTTGGCGAAGGCCAGCCGCTCGGTGTACCGCTGTGCTCGGGCGGTCCGTACTTCGGTTTCATGACGACACGCATGGAGCATGTGCGACAGATGCCGGGCCGAATCGTCGGCCGCACGCGCGACCTGGATGATCATGAGGGGTTCACGCTCACTTTGCAGGCACGCGAACAGCACATCCGGCGTTCCAGGGCGACCTCCAACATCTGCACCAACCAGGGATTGCTGGTGTGCGCTGCGACCATTTACCTGTCGATCATGGGCCCCACGGGATTGGCGCGCACGGCGGCGGCCTCGCATGCACGCACGCGTGAACTGGTAGCGGGCCTGATGCAGGTCAACGGCGTACGCCGGGCGTTCCAGGGCCCGTACTTTCATGAGGCGGTGCTGCAGCTGGATCGGGCGGTCGCACCGGTACTCGCGGCACTCGCGAGCCGCGGCATCATCGGCGGCCTGGATCTATCCGGCTACTGCCCGGAGCTCGGACACGCAATGCTCGTCTGTGCAACGGAAACAAAGAACAGCGCGGACATTGAACAGTATGTCGCCGCACTGCGCAATTGCCTGCACGATAGCTGAGGCCCCCATGCATACTCGGGAACGCGTAATCTTTGAATATTCCAGACCCGGCCGCGGCGCCACCGACCAGTGGCCGCAGGGTCCTGATGCTGACGCGATTTGCGATGTACCGGAGCATCTTCGTCGCGCCGTGCCGCCGATGCTGCCTGAAGTGAGTGAACTCGAGGCCGTGCGTCATTTCACGCGTCTCTCACAGTTGAATTTTTCCATTGATACGCACTTCTATCCGCTCGGCTCGTGCACCATGAAGTACAACCCAAAGGGCTGTAATCAATACGCGATGCTGCCGCAGTTTCTGCGGCGCCACCCGCTCGCGCCCGAGTCCCATGGCCAGGGGGTGCTGGCCTGTCTTTATGAGCTGCAGGAGCTGCTGAAGAGCGTAACCGGCATGCATGCCGTGTCGCTGAGCCCGATGGCCGGCGCCCAGGGCGAGTTCGCCGGCGTTGCCATGATCCGGGCCTATTTCCGCTCGCGCGGCGATCTGGCGCGCAGCGAGATCATCGTCCCGGATGCCGCCCATGGTACCAATCCGGCGACCGCGAGCATGTGCGGGTGCACGGTCAGGGAGATTCCAGTGGACGCCTACGGCGACATTGATCTTACGGCACTGCGGGCCGCCGTCGGTCCAGCCACAGCCGGCATCATGCTCACCAATCCGTCGACGCTCGGAGTGTTCGAACGCGGCATCGAGCAGGTCGCCCGCATCGTGCACGATGCCGGGGGCTTGCTCTATTACGACGGAGCCAACCTGAATGCCATTCTGGGAAAAGTGCGCCCGGGCGACATGGGCTTCGACGTCATCCACATGAACCTGCACAAGACATTCGCCACGCCGCACGGCGGCGGCGGCCCTGGAGCCGGCGCGGTGGGTGTGAGCGCCCGGCTGGCGCCGTTCCTGCCGCTACCCCTCGTCGGCCGGCAGGGCGACCAATACCGCTGGCTCATCGAGCAGGACCGGCCGCAGTCCATAGGCCGTCTATCGGCCTTCATGGGCAATACCGGAGTGCTGCTGCGCGCCTATATCTACCTGCGGTTGCTGGGCCGTACCGGCATCCGTCAGGTGGGCGAATTCGCCACGCTGAATGCAAATTATCTGCTGGCGCAGCTCAGCCAGCGCGGTTTCGACGCCGCGTATCCGACTCGCCGGGCAAGCCACGAATTCATCATCACCCTCAAGCGCCAGGCACGCGAATCTGCAGTGACGGCGATGGATTTTGCCAAGCGGCTGCTCGATTACGGCTTCCACTCGCCAACGATGTACTTTCCGCTCATCGTCCCCGAATGCCTGCTGATCGAACCGACCGAGACCGAGAGCAAGCAGATGCTGGACGCGTTCGTCGAGGCGATGGCGAGGATCGGGCAGGAGGCACGGGAGCACCCGGATGTTGTGCGCAGCGCGCCGCACTCGTTACCAGTGCGCAGGCTGGATGATGTGCGCGCCGCAAAGCAGCTGGACCTGACATGGCAGCCGGACGCCGCAGCTAAGCCCCTGATCAGCGCCGGCTCATGAATGCCAGAAATGCGCCCTGCGCTTCCGCACTCGCCAGTCGCTGAGCGAATTCGCGCGCTTCCGACTCTATCGCAGCCAGTAGTCGCCCCTGATCGCGCATCAGCTTTTTTGTCGCCTGCAGCGCCAGTGCCGGCTTGTCCGCCAGGGTGATAGCAGCGGCACGTGCGCGCGGTGTGACCTCGTCGGCCGGCAGGGCGGCATTGGCCAGGCCGCAGGCGACCGCCGCCTGACCGTCGATTGCTTCGCCAAACGCGAACATCGCAAAGGCGCGCACCTGGCCGATGCGCGCCGGCAGCAGCAGGCTGGAAGCGGCCTCGGGCACCAGACCCAGATCGACGAACGGCGTCGAGAGCAATGCGGTCCCGGCTATGTAAACCAGGTCGCAGTGCAGCAGCAGCGTGGTGCCGATGCCGACGGCGCGGCCGCGGACCGCCGCTACCAGCGGCTTGACCAGGCCCGCCAGCGCACGCAGGAAGCGGATCACCTCGGACTCCTCAAACCGCTGGCCGGAGCGCGCCAGCGCGACGAACTCGGCGATATCGTTGCCGGCGCAGAAATCCTCGCCTTCGGCATCCAGCAGCACGACATTAACGGACGGCTCGCTGTTCGCCAGTTCCAGCGCCTGGGCGAGTTGCTGGTACATCCGGACCGTAACGGCATTCTTCTTCTCCGGACGCGCCAGCGTGATTGCCAGCAGGCCCGCGATCCTCTCAACCCGCACGTGTCCGGATGCGTTCATGGCATCAATCCTAGCGCGTACGCCGCGCTACTGACATCCTGTCGGCTTACACTCGAGCCCGCAGGGAGCCAAAAAAATGACTACGCTGGCGGCCAAGACCCTCTTTATTACCGGCGCCTCACGCGGCATCGGGCTGGCGATTGGTTTACGGGCCGCGCGCGACGGCGCCAATGTCGCGATCGCGGCCAAGACCACTACGCCGCACCCAAGGCTGCCTGGAACGATTCATAGCGCCGCGGAGCAGGTGCGACAGGCCGGCGGTCGGGCGCTGGCGCTCGAGTGCGACATACGTTTCGAGCAGCAGATCGAACTGGCGGTCGCCCGCACCGTGGACGAATTTGGCGGCATCGATATCTGCATCAATAACGCCAGCGCCATCAGCCTTACGCCGACGCTGCAGACCGACCCCAAGCGCTACGACCTGATGCATCAGATCAACGGGCGTGGAACGTTCCTGGTGTCGAGAGCCTGTGTTCCGCATCTGCGCCGCGCGGCAAATCCGCATGTGCTGATGATGTCGCCGCCGCTGAACCTGGTACCGGGCTGGTTCGCACCCTACCCGGCCTATGCGCTGTCGAAATATTCGATGAGCATCTATGCGATGGCGATGGCGGAGGAGTTTCGCGCCGATGGGATCGCATTCAATACGCTATGGCCCCGAACCATCATCGCGACGGCCGCGGTACGCAACCTGCTTGGCGGCGAGGATGCGATCAGCCGCAGCCGCACGCCCGAGATCGTCGCCGATGCGGCGCATGCGATCCTGGCCAAAAACAGCCGCGAATTCACCGGCCGGCATTGCATCGATGAGGAAGTACTGAAGGCTGCCGGCATCACCGACTTTGAACATTACCGTACGCTGCCGGGCGGCGGCCCCCTGGCGGCGGATCTGTTCGTCCCTTGAGCCCGGTCAATCCGTGGATCGCCGCGGCGGCCCCGACTGGGCGCTCACGTAGGCATCGGCTGCCGGCACCAGCGCGAGTTTCTCCGACCGCTTGAAGCGCGCGGTCTCCATGCCGCGCTCGACACTGGGTGCCATCTGCTCGGGAACCTGCGCTCGCACCCAGCTCTCGAGCTCCTGCAGCGGTACGCTGTCCCAGAAATAGACCGGTACGTACTGCGCGGTGATCAGCGGGCGGTATTTGGGATTCGGCGACAGCAACGCCTCGACGTTGCTGGTGAAGGTGGTCCAGGATAATTCATGGTGCTGTTGCGCCAGGCGCACTACCAGGCGCAGGCGCCATCGGGCCGCTTGCGGCGGCAGCTCCGGGGACAACGCGATTTGTGCCGCCTGCGCCGCAAGCTGCGGATCGCGCACGTCCATCAGCGTCAGGTAGAAGCGCTGCTGCTCGGTTTCATCCTCAGCCTGCCTGGCAATGGCGTGCAACTGCTCGAACGCTGCCGCGTCGGCGTTGCGGGCAACGATATCGAGTATGGTCGGCTGATCATCCGGGGCAATGGCGCTGCGATCCGCGACAAACGAGCTGAAGCGCCGGCGCGCCTCAACGATGACCTGCTGGTCACCCCAGGCGCCCAGATCGCCGATCAGCAGTCGCCGCAGCTGCTGCAGGTCCGGTGTCTCGGCGGGCTTCGAGTCCCAGCCGAGCTGGACGGCCACCGGCTTGATGATCGAGCGTGCATAAGCGCTGAAAGCAGCGTATCCGGCGGTGCCGCGCTCGGCATATTCGATGGTGCCGAGTGCCGCGGCGATCTGTTGCCACGCGCGGCTGTTCAGGCTGGAACCCATCGACGACGCCAGCGACAGGTAGCTGCGCAATTCGCCCGTGCCGGATTCGACCAGCGCCCACTGGTCATCCAGCAGCGCAATCTTGTCGCCATCTGCGAGCGCGGTGAAATCGCGTGCGTTGATGGCAATGGTCGCTTCATCGTAACGCGCTCGATAAAAACCAATGGCATCGGCATTGACGCTGAGCGGCTCGTCGCATCGGCCCGCCGCCACGGTCTGCCCGTCATTGGTTAACAGCATCGCCCGCGGCTTGCCATTGATGCCGGATCGTACCTGCAGCGGGATACTCCAGTGCGATGCCCTCGGATCTGCGCCGCGCAGCAGGAAGCGGCTTTGCTGCAGCGATACACTTCGGCGGTTGTCCCCATCGCAACTTGCGGCGACCGTAACAAGCGGAAAACCCGCCTGTTCAGTCCAGTTCGCAGCAATATCGCCGATAGCGGCCCCGCTGGCGGCGCTGAGCGCATTCCACAGATCCGCGCTGCTGGCGTTTGAAAACGCCTGCGCCTTGATGTAGCGGCGCACGCCGGCGCGGAAGGTATCGGCACCCAGGTAGGCTTCGAACATCCGCAGCACCGCCTGGCCCTTGCTGTAGGTGATATCCGGGTCGAAGGCATTGGCCGCCTGCAGCTCATCGACGACGTGCTGCTGAATCGCATGCGAGGACAGGCGCGCATCGGCGCCCATCGCGGTTTCCTTGTCCGCATCCTGGCTCTGCCACCATTTCCAGCTCGGGTTGCGTTCGTCGGTCTCCTTGGCGGCGCGCCACGATGCGAAGCTCTCGTTGAGCCAAAGGTCATCCCACCAGCCCATCGTCACCAGATCGCCATTCCACTGATGCGCCATTTCGTGCGCCTGGACGCTGAACACCGCCTGCTGGTCGGCCACGGTACTGGTCTCAGACAGCAGCAGCAGCTGGTCGTTGTAGGTTATTGCGCCCCAGTTTTCCATCGCGCCGCCGAATCCGCCCGGCACGGCAATCGAATCGAGTTTGGGCAACGGATAGCGGTAGCCGAAATAGTCGTCATAGTCGGCCAGGATCTGCTTCGCGTTGGCGAGTGCGGTCTTGCCGTCCTGCTCTCTGCCGCGGGCTGCCCAGATGCCGAGCCCAACGCCGTCGCTGCGGCCTGCGATCTCGCCCAGCTCCCCTGCGGTCAGCTCAACCAGGTAGGACGGCATCGGCGGCGATGGCCGGAACTTCGTGATTGTCACCGCGCCGTTCACCACTTGCGTGGCGACCGGCATGTTGGAGACCGCCTGCCAGCCGGTCGGCAGTGTGACTTTCAGCTGGAAGCTCGAGCGAAAGGCGGGCTCATCCCAGCATGGAAACATGCGCCGGGCGTCGGTGCTTTCCATTTTCGTGGACAGCAGCAGGCCCTGGCCGCCGTCGCGGGCAAACAGCTGCGCAAACAGCCCGTGGGGCTGGCTCTCGATCCTGCCGGTGTAGGAGAAGGTCAGGGTATGGCGGCCCGGCCGCGCCGGCGCGGCCAGCGTCACCGTCGTGAGTTGCTGCTCGTCATTCGACGCCACGCTCGCAACTGGCCGGTAATCCAGCTGCACATCGCTCAGGGTCTCATTGAGCGAATTGAAGATGATGGTGGCGGTCGCGGTGCGTACCTGGAGCGTTACCGCCTCGACACCGGCGAAGCTGCGCGCGGCGATATCCGGCACGATGTCGATGCGGTAACCGAGGGGCACCACGCTCTTTGGCAGGCGCCCGGGTGCGGTATCGAACGAGAACGGCGCCTCCGCCATTGCCGACATCGTCACCGGTGTGCTGGCAGCGGCAGCAATCAACGCAACGATGGCGCGGGTTGTCATGCAGGTTAACCATCCGGCGGTAGAGTCATGCAATTTTACCAATTTACGGCAAGCACCTGGTGGAAAAGAATGCCTCGTCCGCTGCGATGGATCGGCGGCATGGTCATCGTCGTGCTGCTGCTGCTGGTCGCCACCGCCGGTACACTGTTGACGCCGGTGGCGGCGCTGATCGCCTTATCGACCCAGGCCTCGCCAAGGACCAGAATTGTGCCGCACTACTCGACCCCGCGGCGCAATGAGCCCGCAGACGGTGGTTTAGCGCGGCGCCCGCGCCTTTCTGCCGCCACACCGCTGTTGCGTCGATGCCGCGACAGCACGTGCGTGAGTTCCGCACCGAAGAAGAATATCTGCGCTGAGTAATATACCCACACAACAAGCACTAACAGCGATCCAGCCTCCCCGTATTCGGTTCCTATGCCGGCCTTTCCCAGGTACAGGCCGATCAGGGTCTTTCCCAGGCTGAACAGTGCCGCGGTCACCAGGCCTCCGATCCAGGAATGGCGCCAGTCCGTCGGCGCGTCCGGAATGTAGTGAAAAATCAGCGTGAACAACGCCGAGGTTCCGATCACCGTCACTAAGAAGTCAAACCCCTGCAGCATCCACTCCGGCAGCGGTAGCGCGCCGCCCATGAATTTTCCCACCGCAGCAAGTGCGGCGCTGACCAGCAGTGATACCAGCAACAGCAGGCCAATCGACAGCACCAGGCCAAAAGAAAAGAAGCGCTGCCTGATGATTACCCATATGCCGCCTGTGATGCCGCTATCCTTGAACGAGTTCACCCCCCAGATCTTGTTGAGGGCGGATTGCAGCTCGGAGAAGATCTGCGACGCCCCGAACAGCAGCGTAATCAGGCCCAGCGCCGAGGCGATCGAAGTGGCGCGCACGTTCTGGGTATGCGCAATCATGCTCTGCACGGCGTTGGCCCCGATCGGTCCGAGCAGCTGCTGGAACTGCGCCAGCACCTGCTCCTGTGCCGCCCGAAGGCCGACGAAATATCCGGCCAGCGCAATCGTCAGGATGACGAGTGGTGCCAGCGACAGTACGGCATAGAACGCAAGCGACGCACCCAGCCGCGTGGCTTCGTGCCGCTGCCACTCGAGTACAGTCCGGCGCCCCAGATCCCAGCAAGACTTCCATCTCATCGTATTGCCGCTTCTGTCAGCGGCGATTCGCCGCTACTTTCAAGCCTATGCGTGCAACCGTCGTGGCGCAGTCCTCATCTGGCGTGTGCCGGCGTCAGACGGACGTCCTGCCTGCGTGTAGGACAGGCGGCAGTGCTGATTGCGCTGTTGTAACCGCCGCCACTCGCTGCTGTCAGACAGGAATGAATCGACGCCGCGGCGACACTGGCCGCCACCCGTGCAACTGGAACCGCATGATGGAAACGCCTACGCCGCAGCCAGGACCCGAGCCGCATGACCCGACACCGGCGCCGATCGGCGATCCACCGACGGCCCCAGTGCGCGTCGGCCGCCAGCGCTGATCCGATCATGCAACCCTCACCGCAGCAGCCGCAGGACCCCGCGCCGCTGCTGCCGCCCGTATCCACGATCTGAATATCGAGGAGAATTCTCTGATGGCGAATGAATCGGCAAAGCCGGCACCCACGGGCACGGCCGGTATTTCCGATAAGGCGACCATTCGAGAGCGCGCACGCGCTCACATTGAAGATGGCGCGGTGACCTCAAGCTATCCGAAGGACCGGGAGACGATCATCCAGCTGCTCAACGAAGCGCTGGCAACCGAGCTGGTGTGTGTGCTGCGCTACAAGCGCCACTATTACGCCACCAAGGGGATTCGCGCCAAGGTGGCTGCCGCCGAGTTTCTCGAGCACGCGCAGGACGAGCAGGGACACGCGGACGAGATTGCCCAGCGCATCGTGCAGCTGGGCGCGAATCCCGACCTCAATCCGTCTACCCTGGCCGCGCGCAGCCACGCGGAATATGACGAGAGTACCGATCTGCCCGGCATGCTGAAGGCGAATCTGATCGCCGAGCGCGTGGCCATCGAAAGCTACCGCGAGATGATTGCCTATGTCGGTGAGCGCGACCCGACGACTCATCGAATGCTCAAGGGCATCCTGGCCAAGGAAGAGGAGCACGCCGAGGATCTGGCCGATCTTTTGGATATCGGCAAGGACGGCTGACGGTCAGCGGCACGCTATGATCGCGGCGGCGGTGATTGTGCCTGCGGCGGCGCCGCGATCACCTGGTGCACGAAGCGCAGTTTCTCGATTGCCGGCCCCGAGAGCACAAATGGATAGGCGTCCGGCAGCCCCATGCCGCGGTTCAGGTTGTTGAGCACATAGGCGACTGGAAACCAGTCGGCGATCAGCTGGTCGAAATAAACTGCGCGGTCCGCGCTCTGCAGCGCGATGTGCTCGAGTGCCGGCTCGTTGTCGCGCTGCGGCTGGAGCGACAGTCCGCACGCCGCGGCGGTCTCCAGCGTATCGGTGATGTGCAGGTAATGTGCCCACGTCTCCGCCCAGTCTTCCCACGGGTGTGTGGTTGCATAGGCGCTGACGAAGTGCTGCTGCCAGTCGGGCGGCGGCCCGCCGCTGCCATAGTGCTGTCTCAGGGCCAGCGCATAGTCGGCGCGCTCATCGCCGAACAGCGCGCGGAATGGTTCGAGCTGCGCGCTGTCGCGGATCAGGCGATCCCAGTAGAAATGCCCGATTTCATGCCGGAAATGGCCCAGCAACGTGCGATACGGCTCGTGCAGCTGCACCCGCCGCCGCTCGCGTTCTGAATCGTCGGCCTCCGCGATATTGACGGTGATGACACCGGCATCGTGGCCGGTCAACGCCGGCTTGGCGTCAGGTGTGTCCTCATCGGAGCAGAACTGGAACGCCAGGCCATTATCGGGATCTTCCGTCTTGCTTCTGGCGGACAGACCCAGTTGCGTGAGGCCATACAGCAGTCGTCGCTTGGGCGCCTCCATTCTCTGCCAGTGCTCGATCGAGCCGGGACGGCTGAGATTGGGAATTACCTGCGTCAGCCGGCAGGACAGGCACAGTGGGTTGGAGTCGCCGACCGGAATAGCCCAGTTGCATATCCCCTCGTCGTTGTAATTCTGACACAGCCGGTACGCCCGGCCCTTGGCCTGCGGCCACGGCGAAGTCCAGGTGCCGTCCTGTGCCTGATCCAGCGATGCCATGGCCTTCAGATCGGGCAAATACGCCAGCAACCGATGACAGTTGGTGCATTGGGTATTCTCGAAAAAAGCCAGGTTCTGGCAGTGGTCGCAGTGGAATGCTTTCATGGTGATGGTGCAGCGGGCGGTAGCGTCGGTCAGGCGCGCCAGTGTGCCTCATTCACGCGCGCCGCCGAAAGCGACAACCACGAACGCTTGCAGTAAGGCGGCTCCCACGCTGGTGGCGGATGCAGGTTTCAGCAACTACTATTACGCGGGCGGTTCAGCAGGCTGCACTGGCTACAGCGACTGGAATCACCCCAGGGAAAGCATGAAACAAGAAGCGGCCGCAGCCGGTAACGGTAGCGACAACGGCGCAAGGTACGCCAGACTCCAGGCGCGCGCGCTGCTCACTCTGGCAGCATGTGCCGTCACCGCTCTGCTGTGGATGTGTCATGAGGTGTTTGTGCCGGTCGCCTTGTCACTGTTATTCGCGCTGGTGCTCTCCAGCGCTGTCGAGGCGCTGCATCGCCACGGCTTTCCGCGCAGCCTGAGCGCCGTTCTGATGCTGGTGGTGTTGATCACGGTGATCGGCCTTACGCTCAGCGCAGTCGCGGGTCCGGCACAGGACTGGTTCGCCGGCCTGCCGCAGACCCTGAAGACCATCGAGCGCAAGGTGCGGCCGGTGCAGATGGCGCTGAGTCGCATCGAACAGCTCACCAGCCGCGCCGATGCGCTGGCATCCGCGAACCCCTCGCAACAGCACAGCGCGCCCGCGGCGGCGGCGGCCGCCGCCGCTCCAGTCACTGCCGCCAATGTCCTCGCGGAAACGCGCTCGGGAATAGTCAGCACCGGCACGGTCATCATCCTGACGCTATTCCTGCTGTCAGGTGGTGCGCCAATGCTCGCGCGCATGATGGTCGCGGTGGCGACCGACGTCCATGCCATGCATGCGCTCAAGGTCATCGAGGCCATAAGAAGCGAACTCGGCCGCTATTACGGCACCATCGCGATTATCAACCTGGGGCTGGGAGTGGCGACTGGCGTGACGATGATGCTGATCGGGCTGCCCAATCCGTTTCTGTGGGGCACGATGGCCGCCGTGCTGAACTTCATACCGTACGTTGGTTCCACGGTGATGGTGATTGTCCTATCGGTGGTCGCAGTGGTGAGCTTCGACAGTTTCGGCCAGATCGCGGCGGTGATCGGCAGCTACCTGGCGCTGGCCACGGTCGAAGGTCAGGTGGTGCAGCCCTGGTTTGTCGGCCAGCGGCTGGAGCTCAATCCGCTGCTGGTGTTTCTCGCCGTATGGTTTGGCGGCTGGATGTGGGGCATCGCCGGCATCACCATCGCAGTTCCGATGCTGGTGGCGCTGAAGGTCGCCGCCGAACACAGCGACCGCGGCCGCCCACTGGTCGAGTTCCTGAGCCCGGGAAGCAAGAAACCGGTCAAGCACCGCGCCAGGCGCTCGGCGGCCGCCCAATAGTCACCGCTAGCGCGCAAACTGCGCCTTCTACGCGCTGATGTCACTGCGATGCCCCGCATCGCGCTGAATCCTTCGCGCTCGAGATCCGCCAGATGCCACACCTGCTCCAGCGGCGAGAACAATCCGTCACCACCGTACTGCCGCAGGCTCGGGAGTCAACCAACGCAATTCCAGTTCGAGATAGTCCGGCATGTCTTCAAGCGTCTGCATCAGCGTTTCGCGCTGCTGCGAGGGGAGTGCCATGTATTGCATCGCTCCTCCTGCGCCGATATTAAATCACGCGGACAGCTGACAGCTGGGTAGCCGGTTTTCTAATGTCGGTCAATCGATTAGCACTAATCCGCCTCTGGCACTATCATCCTGTCGTGTCAGCCCTGATTGCTAACCCGATCGGCCGCTGCTGCGTGGCTGCGGCGCTGCTGGCGCTGTGGGGCGGCCTGCAGGCTGCTATCGAGGTGCAGGACTCGCCGCCGACCGAACAGCCCACCGAGCAGCTGTCCGAGGTCGTCGTCAAGGCGGCCGAGCCACGTCTCGTTGCTCCCACGCGGCGCGATCGCATTGGCCGCATCTGGGCGCCCGTGTACATCAACGATCGCGGTCCATTTCGCCTGGTGCTCGACTCCGGTGCCAATCATTCCGGCATCAACGCGCACGTGGCCGAAGAGCTGGGCCTGCCGCCGGATCAGTCGCGCCAGGTGATGCTGCGGGGCGTCACCGGCTCGGCGCAGGTATCCACGGTGCATATCGACAGCTTTCTGGTCGGCGACATGACTTTCGGTACCTCGAGGCTGCCGATCGTGACCGACGCGCTCGGGGGTGCCGATGGAATTCTTGGCACCGACGGCATGTCGGGCCGGCGCATCGTGGTCGACTTCCGCCATGACCAAATCACTATCCGGCGCTCGCACAACGAGCGTGCCGAACCTGGCTTTCGTACCATTCCGTTTGAGCTGGTACGTGGCAACCTGCTGCAGGTCGACGCCTCCGTGGGCGGCATTCGCATCAAGGCCATCATAGATACCGGCGGCCAGGTAACCATCGCCAACCTGGCTCTGCGACAGGCGCTGGAGCAGCGGCGATTATCGCTGCACGGAACTCCCGACACGATCACCGGCGTTACCACCGACGTGCAGCAAGGCGATGCCGCTCAGACACCGCCACTTTTGATTGCGGCGGCCGAGCGAGGCAAGGCAGTAGAAATTCGATACCACGATGTCACCTTCGGTGATATGCACATATTCGAGCACTGGCACATGACGGGCGAGCCCGCGATGCTGATCGGAATGGACGCACTGGGATTGCTGGACATGCTGATCATCGACTATCAGAGGCGCGAGCTGCAGGTCCGCATGCGCGGGGACGACTAATCTCGCGCAACGGTTCAATCGCGCCGAACTCGCGATGCCGCGCAGCACGCATCATTTCAGCGTCGCAGCCACCGGCGATCGCGCCGACGGTGACAAAGTGCCTACGGTGGGCAATAAGTCGACGTACTTTTCTGGATTTCTCGAAACTCCGGTGCGACGACCACTGCTCGCCACGACTGGCAGGCGCATCGGTACATAGTCGGCCTTAAATTTGCGCCCATGGGCAAGCATCGCCCACACGGTGCGTACGTTTTTGTTGGCCAGTGCGGCTATGGCGCCTGCGCCAGCCCGACTCCGTAGAAGTAGTCGTAGGTCTCGCCGGCGACAGAGGGCTGGGCGGCGCTGAAGCTGGAGAACACCGCGGACTTGCCCAGGAATGTCACGAATACGTCCTGCTGCACGCCGCCGGAGTTCGAGCGGAAGGTGAACAATCCATAGCACGGATCTGCCAGTTCACCCGCGGTTCCGTACAGATAAGACGTATCCGCCACCGCGGTAAGCGTGCCCGAGGCTAGGGTCGAACCATTGGCGTCGGTGATAGTTACATCGCCACCGGAGGATACTGCCACCGTGGCGCTACCGAGTGTGGGGGTGCCGCTCTCGATATTGCCGGCACCGGTCGATGCGCCATTCTTGGCGTAATAGATCGCCTGATAGGATCCGGCCACGCTGGGATCAAAATCCTTCGCGGCCGCTTTCGCCAAACCGAAGATCGCCCCGTTGGGCGTGTCCACCAGGAACCTGCCGTTCGACGTGCCGAATATGTAATCACTGGACGCCTGATCCGCCAGTGTCAGGTAGGTACCGGACGAGTCCAATGTTGCGGCAGCCAATGAGAACTGACTGCCACTGATCGGGCTCTGTCCGCCATTGTTGGTGGCCATCCAGGGGTTATAGCCGGAGCTCGATAGCTCCCCAGCCTGGTCGATCGCTATCGTTCCGATCTCGAGCCCGCCTGCGGCCGTCCGGAACTGCATATAGTTGTATGACTGGCCTTCGAACGTTCCCAGAGTTATCTGTCCAGCATCTACTGCGGTGATCAATGCGGAAGCATCGCGATTGGGTCCCGCGTTGGCTGCCTGAATCACCATCGCATAGCCCGGGATCTCATAAGCGGAGATCAGATTGCCCGACGGGTCACTGATTTGGTAGGAGCCGTTGGCGTTGACGGTATAGCTGGCGGTTCCCTGCTCACCGTTCGTCATGTTGCTATAAGTGATTGTGTGGGTGCTTGCATTCACACCGATCGTGAGGAAGTCCCCGACCGACGCGGTTCCGTTGTACTGGTTGACGGTCGGCACGGCCTGCGACGTCACGCTGTTGCCGCTGCCACCGCCGCAGGAACACAGTGCAGCAAGCGTCGAGATCACCAGTATTCTGCCGATGCGCATGAGGGGACTCCCTGCTGTTGTAGTGCACCTGAATCGAGGGTATCGGCTGATTGGGGAAACTGGACGTGTGTAGTGCACAATGGCGCGGGCAAATCGGGGACCTGCATCGCACATTCCCGGCACATCGCGCTCGGGACCACCGGGCACCTCTACCGATTCTCTGTTAGGTCGTCTCCCGGCAGACGTCTTCGTGTGCGCGCCGGTAGACCTCGCCGTAGCGCCGACGGCGCATCGCTGGCCATTGGCTCACCGCCACGGCCGACGGACGATTGGAATTAGTCGCCTGTCAGGACCGCGATGAGCACCTGACGGCCGCAGTGACCTGATAGATGCGGCATGTGTGCCATTGGCGCGCTGGTGGCTGCGGCAGCGGCGCTGGCTGTTTCGATCAGCCATATCATCTCGACAACGCTGGCCGCAGTCGCTGTCCGTAGTTATGCGCATGCGGGTGTAGTGCGCCGAATCATCCTCTCGCGCCGGTACGGAACCGCGGCTCGAACAACGAGGTGAGAATTGCCGAGCGATTGGGGCGCCCAATCAGAACCACGCCGTCGCCCTCACCGACGATGGCGCTGGCCGGCGGCGAGATGAATACATCGCCGTCGCGGCGATTGATCTGGACGATGAAGAAAGCGCCCTTGGCCTGCCGTTCGATCGCCGCGACGTTCATACAGACCGCAGGGCTCTGCGGCGGGGCCGTGATCACCTCGAGCTCCAGGCCGAAATTGTGCAATACCCGTTGAAAACCGTGGGAGCGCTCCAGGCCATCGATGAAGCGAGCCGATTCCTGGTACAGCAGCAGCTCGGCAATGCGCTCGGCGGTTGGAGAGCACGGACGCCAGCGCGTGCGCCCGCGTCACGCCGGCGGCGTGCAGCGCTGTCTCGCTGGTCGCATCGCCTTAGATGCACAGATAGCCCCGCTCGCGCGCTTCGGCGGCGCGCGCTTCATTGTCTTCGAGGATCACCAGACCGGCGCTGCTCGCGCTCAGTGACCGCGCCAGCACGGCGCCAAGGCGCCCGAAGCCGCAGACGACGACGTGCCCTTCGAGTTGATCGATTTGGTGGTGCATGCGCTTTTGACCCGTGGTCTTGCTGAGCTGGTTGTGGGTGAAGAACTGCACCAGCGCGCCGGTGAGAAAGATGATGCCGGTGCAACCCAATACGATCAACGCAATGGTGATGGCGCTCAAGGTCGGCGAGTCGATCGGCCGTACCTCGTTGTAACCCACCGTGAACACCGTGATGATCACCATGTAGATGGCGTCTCTGAGCCGTAGCCACGATCATCACGGTGATGGTGTAGGCGACGCCATAACGAGATTGTGGACCGGGGAATCCAGCAGACCGGTTATCCGCGGTCGCGGCACGCGGCGGACGGGACGCGGGTTTCGTCTGGGCGCCGGTACCGACGGCAATTGAGCGGGCCGATCGCCGGATAGCGTTTCCACGGGTGACCCCGCAGCCGGGGAGTCGCCCGAACCGGCCGTCGGTGGGTCGCCCTCGATCATTTGCCGCGTATGAAACAGATCTCACTACGAAGCATTGCCGCATTGACCTCAGACTGGCTGCAATCTGCCGTCTGCGCCGTGAGGATGAGGGCTGATCCGGGCGGCTTGCTTGCCGACCTTTTCCTTGGCTGTCTCCAGGTCGAAATGCCCCTGCAAATTGATCCAGTAACCATCGGACGTGCCGAAATACGCCGACAGCAGCACGGCCATTTCCGGCGAGATCGAGCGCTTCTCGCGCACGATGTCGTTCACACGAGGCAGCGGAACGTCCAGGGCCTTGGCCACTGCATATGCACTAAGGCCCACCGGCACCATGAACTCCTCCCGGAGAATCTTGCCGGGGTGAGTAAGCCTGATCTTTCGCGCCGCCATAACCCTATTCCCGCCTAGTGATAATCGACGATTTCAACGTCAAAGGCGTGACCGTCACGCCACTTGAAACAGATCCGCCACTGCTTGTTGATCCGTACACTGTACTCCCCCTTTCGATCGCCCTTCAGAGCTTCGAGCTGGTTCGAGCTCGGAATCGAAAGGTCCTTCAGGTCTCCAGCCGCGTTCAGCTGCTGCAGCTTCATCAGTGCCCGCTCTTGAATGTCGCGCGGAAGACGCTTGGAGTACTCGCGACTCCAGACCCTCTCAGCCTCCTTGCCACGAAAGGATTTGATCACCGGTGAATACTAACGCGACACGTTAGTACTGTCAAGAATTACTAGGCAAACACTCAGTCGCGCCAGCAGCGGCGGCTGATTCGGCTGTGAACTATCGATGCACGCCCTGGTATTGGAGTTGCGCGCACTGCCCGGGATCCAAGTGAAGAGACTTAACGTGGGTGTAGATCTCGCTGTAAATGGTCTGTTCCGCAACGGACGAATCGACCTCCACGCGGTACATTCCCGGACGCACCGACATTAGAAACTGACCCCCGCTATCCGACATTGCCGTGTACTTGCTGCCGGTACCGGTGACGGTCACTGATACACATGCCTGGACCTTTACCTTGTATCCGATCCACTCTGAATCACGCTGCTCAGCCAGGACCGTGCCCAGCAAGACTATTTTCGGCCGAGTCCTCGCGGTCCAGAAGCTGCGAACGGATCGCCAGTCTCTAGCAAAACCGGCAGTAGAGCAGGACTTGGATCCTTCCCCGCGGACTCTCCAAGCCCGCGGTCGACGGTAGACCTCCGGTAGACGTCGGCGCCGAAATCAGCCGGCATTTTCCTCCGGAAACTCGCGGGTTTCGGCCTTGGCGGCGCCTAACCGGCGGTTTTCCTGCCGGAACCCTCGGTGTAGCTTCGACTACGCCTTCTCCCCCACCCGTAACTTCGCCGATTTGAAGCTGACCCCGCACGAATGATCCGGGCAATACCCGCCCGGATTCTTCGCCACGTACTGCTGGTGATAGTTGGCGCGGAACCGCTTCCCTGCACGGAAATCACCGGGTTATCTCATCGTGGTCACTCGACCGGTAGACTTTCAGTAGACGTTGACGTCGAGCCACTGGTAGACCGAGCCTCGGCCCGTCGAGCGATGTCCGAGTTGTGACTTCTGCTGACGGTGCGAAAGGGCTGCTTTTGGGAGGGGGCAAAACCACGTTCGCCTCTGGAGAGTTGACTCGGTTTAGTGGAAATTCACCAGGCACGGCCATTGTTGCGCGAGTTTCATACGGCTTGCCAGGTGCGACTGGCACCACCGCATTACGCGACTTACTAGAGGGAGTCCATCTCCGTCTTGATCGCTTCAGCAAACTTCTCCGGAAACTCATCTGCGACTCGGGCAGATTGCCCCCGGCCATAAAGGTCTCGAAGACAGAGTTCCAGCGGTCTCGCCACGCGCGGGCAGCTTGACCGGTTTGACAACGGATATGGTCAGCTCTATGGTCCACCTCGCACGCGGGACCAATCCAGGAGCGGGTTCGATGGCGAAGTCCAAGGATCCTCTTGATCGCCGTGGGTTTCTGAAAGGCGCTGCAGTCGGCGCCGCGGCCTTGGTCGGGCAGATTCCCGCCGTTGATGCCCAACAAGCCCCGGCCGCGCCGCAAAACGGTACAGCGGCGTCGCCATCGGCCGCTCAACTGGCAGCCGAAACCGAGCCGGTGTCCGTGGAGGCAGATGGCCTGACGGTCGAGAATGCCGGTTCCGACTTCATGGTGGATGTGCTCAAGTCGCTCGACTTTGAATACGTCGCCGCCAATCCCGGCTCAAGTTTCCGCGCGCTGCAGGAATCGTTCATCACCTATGGACGAAACAGGAGCCCCGAGTGGATCACGTGTTGCCATGAGGAATCGGCGGTCGCCATTGCCGACGGTTACTTCAGAGTGGAAGGCAAACCGATGGCGGTTATCGCCCATGGAACGGTCGGCCTGCAGCACGCGGCGATGTCCATCTACAACGCCTTCGTGGCTCGCAACCCTGTGTACATCATTCTTGGAAATGCGCTCGACGCCAATGCGCGGCGGCCTGGCGTAGAGTGGGATCACAGCGTCCAGGATGCGGCGTCCATGGTTCGCGACTACATCAAGTGGGACGATACGCCGATTTCGCTGCCGCATTTTGCCGAATCGGCGGTTCGGGCCTTCAAGATTGGCATGACGGTGCCGATGGCGCCGGTACTCCTGGTCGCCGACGGCGTCCTGCAGGAGAACCCGGTGCAGGACCGTTCCGAGTTGCGTATCCCAAAACTGACGTTGACCAGCCCGCCAACCGGCGACCCGGCGGCGGTGGCGGAAGTGGCGAAGCTGCTCGTCGCCGCTCAAGACCCGGTGATCATAGCGGGCCGTGTGGCGCGCACGCCGGATGGAATGAAGCTGATGGTCGAGCTCGCCGAAACTTTGCAAGCGCCGGTGCAAGGTGGCGTACGGAACATGCCGAACCGCCATCCGCTCAGCGGCGGCGGTGCGGTGAGCAACGCGGATGTGATTCTGGCATTAGAGGTCGACGACCTCTGGGGGACGATTCACAGCTTCCGCGATCAGCAGGCGCGCTCATACAGGTCGATCATCAAGCCGACCGCGAAAGTCGTCAGCATCTCCGCCAACGATCTCTACATGAAAAGCAATTATCAGGACTTCCAGCGCTATGCTGAAGTGGACATCGCCATCGCGGCGGATACACAGGCGACGCTGCCGGCCCTGATCGAAGCATGTAAACGGCTGCTCACGGCCGGCCGGCGACGTGCGCTGGACGAACGGGGCAAGAAAATCGCCGCCGCAAATGCCCAGAGTCTCGAACGTGCCCGCACCGAGGCCACGTATGGCTGGGATGCAAGCCCGATCAGCACCCAGCGCATGTCGGCCGAGATGTGGGAGGCGGTCAAGAACAAGGACTGGGCGTTGGTGGGAGATGGCGGCGGGCGTCTTTGGAATATCGACAAGTTCCATCACACGATCGGTGGCTACGGAGCGTTCGCAGTCGGGTCCGCATTGCCGAAGGCCGTGGGCGCCGCCCTCGCTCACAAGAAGCACGGCCGTCTCTGCATCGCTGTGCAGCCCGACGGGGACCTGATGTATGCGCCGGGCGCCCTGTGGACCGCTGCTCATCATCGCATTCCGATGCTCCTGGTCATGCACAACAACCGGGCGTATCACCAGGAGGTGATGCATCTCCAACGGATGGCCAACCGGCGCCAGCGCGGCGTCACCAACGCGGGCATCGGTACCACCATCACCGATCCCAATATCGACTACGCAATGCTGGCGCGCAGCATGGGTCTGTATGCAGAGGGACCGATCACCGACCCTAAGGACCTCGGTCCTGCACTCAAGCGCGCCGTGGAACGTGTCGAACGCGGTGAAACGGCCCTCGTCGACGTGGTGACGCAACCCCGGTAGCACGCGGAGAAGAATCCTTATGCGTGTGTCAGTTCTGTTGATCCTGATGACGATGACTTCCGCGTCAGGCGCCCAGACGCCGGTGGCGGCGCCGCCTGGTCAGTCGGCGCCCGCCGGCGACGTCGAGAATGGTAAAAAGATCTTCACCAGCTATGGATGCTATCAATGCCACAACTACGCGGCGAACGGCGGGGCAGCAGGCCCGCGGCTGGCGCCAAATCCGCTTCCGTTTCAGGCGTTCGTCCTTCTTGTCCGTAAGCCGCTCGACCAAATGCCCCCGTATACCGCGAAGATCGTGTCGAACAAGGAGCTCGCAGACATCTACGCCTTCCTGCTGACGATACCGGCGCCGCCCGCGGCTGACAGTATTCTAATTCTGAAACCGTAGGGTTCGACCCCGCGCTGCCGGACCGCGCACGAACTTCATACACAGCCTTTCTGTGACCCTGACCATGCTGCGGAACTGGATGCGCGGCGACTACCGCAGACCCCTCTTCGACTCGATAGGCGTCGGGGTCTGGGTGCCCGATCCTCAAGACCGGCCCCTGTGGCGGGGCACAACGATGCGATTTTTGACAACCGCAGTGACAATCCGAATTCCAACGCTAAGTTCCTAGCATGAAGGCTGCTCGCGCGAACAATGCCTTTGCTCAACTTGCAAGTTTAGTCGTGAGTCGTTTCCACGATGAGGTCGTTCCCGTGGACGCGGTCGAGCCGTTGTCCCAGCGCCAGGTGTTACGGCCGCCCCGCTTGGCCTCATACAGCGCCAGATCGGCCGCCTTGTGGAGTTCGTCGGGCGTGGTGGCGCGGCCGCCGAGGACCTTGGCAACGCCAATGCTCGCGCCGATGACGACAATACGGTCGGCCAGGACAATGGGATCGTTCAGCTTCTTAATAATTCGGGCGCAGGTCGAATCGACAGCGGCCGTGTCGCGTGGTTGCGCAAGGATCACGCAAAACTCGTCACCGCCCAGCCGCGCCGCCAGATCGGTCTCGCGGATCAGCGTGCGCAGACTTATCAGCGATAGTATCTGGGCAAGCTCCAGAGGGGAGTATGTAAGGGGAGTTCACCGTCGGGGCGATTTGAGATCATTGACCCGTCTTGGAGTTGAGAAACAGATCTCCTTCAGATCTGAACTCCCCTCTCTCCCTCCCAAAATCCAGTTGATCGATGCCCGCTTCACTCGTTACCGCTTGAGCACCTCTCTTCTGAACAACCACACGCGTTCTTTTCCAAAGATGATTTTTTCCAGCTTTCTCGACGCGCCCACCTCCGCCTTTATAAGCGCACCTATGACCGTCCCAAGCTGCGTTCTGGGTACCGCTCCTAGGCTCATGCAGAAATCAAGTAACTCGTTGTGAGTGAACACCCTTCTCGGCACCGTCGCCTCCTCCGAAACTACTAACCCGTATCGTAAGTACGGGTACACCTGTTTGTGCTTGCGTGCCTTAGCGCTGTACGTCAGCACGTCATGGGTCATGACGCGCGTCTTAAATTCCATGACAACGCGAGGAAGACGAATATCTCCACGACGCTCGAAAATGCGGTTTCGTCAAGTCGATCGTGACTGAAGATTGCATGGCGGCTCCAATTCCTTCCCCGAGGATTATTCTAGGTCCAAAACACCGGTAGACTTCCGGTAGACCTCAGCGCCGAAATCGCTCTGCGTTTTCCTGCGATGGATTGAGGGTCGGGGTCAGTCCGCTAGCGGGTCCGGCCGCACTTGGAAATGGACAATCATGGGCTTGGTGCCCTTGCCGCCCTCCTTGTGCCAGGGCGTACGATCGCCGCTCGTGACCCAGAGACCCCGGCCCTTCCAACCGGCGCTGGTGTCATCGATACGGCCTTCCATACCCTTCATATAGAAGCCCAGCGGGTAAGGAAGCCGCAGCGTGACGAACTTGCCGCCGACCAGGGCGTGTACGCCGTCAAAGAGATTGCCGGTCAAGATCGGCACGTTCATTCCCAGCCCCAAGGTGTCGTGCTGATCGACCCAGGTGTAGTAGCTCGACTCGACGCTGAACTGCGGCAGTTCCGCAAAGCCTGGGCCCGGCAGCCGAAAGAAACTCCAGCCCTCCGGACAATGATCTCCGGTCGCCGTCGGGCCGTTGAGCGGACCCTTGCACTGGCGGCGGTCAAAGCGCCCCAGATGTCCGCTGGCCAGAGAGACCCACACGACTCCGTTGCGATCGATGTCCGCCCCGCGCACGCCGAATCCGGGCGCAGGCACGTTATAGATTTCGGTCAGCAGCGTGCGCGGATCAAATCGAACGATCGCGCCGGGAATTTGACCCCAGACCGAGCCCCAGACCGATCCATCAGCGGGATTCGGCATGACGGCGTAGATACTCACCGCCAGGCGCCGATCGCGATTGGGCTGCGCGGGCTGCCCGGGCTCGACCCACTTGTCCAACTTACCTTTGCCCTCGGTGTCCAGGACGAAAGGGGCCCAGTGCTGCGCGGCGGCCGCGTCGCCGGTGGCATCGAATTTCTGGGTATCAAGCCAGCCGATGACCTCGGCGCCACCGCTGGTCCACAACGTGTGATTCTGGTCAGCGGCAAATTGTAGGTGATGCGTCGAGTAGCACGTATCGACGAAGGTGTACTTGCCGGTCTTCGGCTCATACACCGCAATTTGACGTCCCGAACTCTCGATCGGGAACAGCTTGGCCGAACTATGCTGCGAACCTGCCTTGCAGAAGGCGGGATTGTTCGGCCCGCGGACGCGGGCGGTGTACCAGACGCGACCCTGATGATCGAGCATGGGATTGTGCGCAATGGCTCGACTGTCCCAAATGCGCTCATCTCCCCAATACGGCGAGGGCGCGACGACTGTATCATCGTGCGTCGAGGGCGTATCGGCGTCGCGCACCGGCACCTTGAACGTACGCGCGATGTTGCGTTGCGGGTCGAGAATCGGAAACTCATCGGTGCTCAATTCGGGCGAGCCGTAAAGCGGACCATAGCCATTGACCGTCGGGTCATTGCGATCGGTACCCGACAGATCATGCAAGTAGGACTTCGGTCCCGACCAATCGCGCACCGTCGCCACGACATTGCGCTCCATCCCGCTCGGTCGCTGTGGGGTACTTGCTGGAAGCTCGCCGGAGGCGATGCGATCGGTCCAGTCGGCCAGATATTTGATCGGTATGCCTTTGAGCGTACCCATCGCCGTCTGAACCATGTCCCGGCCGGCCTGACCGGATTGAATTCGCCGCATCCAGGCCGCCTGCGACGAATCGAACTGCCCGAGAGCGGACGGAATCGTGCGGGTGGCGTGATCGCCCATCTGATGGCAGCCGACGCAGCCCATGTTCTTCATCCACATGAGGTAGGCGTTTCGACCGCCGGGAATTTGCGCGACCTCCGCCTCGTCAGGCAGCTTCATCATGGCGTACCAATAGGCTGCGGGATACACCTCGGCGGCGCTGGCGGCATTGGGTGCAGTGACCGCCGCGAGGTTCACGGCGTTCCCCGGAGTGGCGTGAACTTTAGCTGAATCGGCCAGCCCGTAGCCCCTCACCCAGACACTATAGTTCGCCCGAGGAAGTTCGGGGATCAGATAGCGTCCCCGATCGTCAGTCACCACTATTTTTGCAAATCGCGTCGGCAATTCGGTGGTCTCCGCGATCACCCACACCCCGGCCTCGGGTCCCTTAGCGCTGGTGACGACCCCGCCAATCTCGTTGGCTTTGACCTTCAGACCCGCTGATGCGGCCGGCGAGTCCGCGCTGATGGCAGCGCTCACTACAACCGCCGCCAGGGCGACGAGGGCCGGTATTCGTTTACTCAACCACGTCATGTCCTACCTCATTCTGTAGCGCTCTTACATTTTACTCCTGCACGGCGCGCACCGGCGGCGCAGGCGGCATGAATTACAGTGCGATTGCCCGATAGGTTCGTTCCCTGAAGAGTCCAAACGCGTACAACACACACGTGGTCTCATTGATGAGTTCTCGGAAAATGACGGTATGCGGATGCGCCTCGCGGCTAACGCGTTCAATGTAGTCACGATGTCGAGAGATGAATAACCCGTCGGGAGCATCAAGCGCTTCGCGCAGTAGCTTGTTTATGGGTTTGCAGATGTAAGCCATCGATACTGTCAGCGCCAACCGGATTCCTTCCCCGCGGACTTTCCTAGGTCCAGATCACCGGTAGACTTCCGGTAGACCTCTACGCCGAAAACATCCCGCGTTTTCCGGCAGAAAACCGTATATCCATTTGGTAACCCCTTGGCTTCCTGATGGAAACCAAAGCACACCCACTGTTATGCCTTCTCCCCCACTTGTAACTCCGCAGATTTGAAGGGAACTCCACACCCGCCAATCCCACAGTACCCATCCGGATTCTTCGCCAGGTACTGCTGGTGATAGTCTCCCCGGAGGCTGGAAATCCCACGAAATCCCTGCGTTTACTGGCTTGCCAGACCTCTATCGGTCGACCAGACTTTCGGTAGACCTCCACGTCGTTCCGGCGGTAGACCGAGCACAAATCTAAAACGGGTCGCAGCGTGTCGTCACCGCCACGTGGAAGCGGGCTTTGCGAACCAACCCTACCTGAGCCCAATAGAACCTACACGTGTCGCTACGGGATTGATCAGGCAAACAGAACGCCGGCCGGGTGTTCAGATGCCAGGCGATATCCCATCGCCCGGTAGCCGCGCTGTCTCTTCACCCACATTCGAAGCAACGCCGGGTGACCGGTATCGACGAAGTCGATGATCCGCACGTCGGTCTTCCCGGTGTGCTCCCGATGCAAACGCCCAGCGTACTGCTGCAGCGTGCCTTTCCAGGAGATCGGCATTGCAAGCACCAAGGTGTCCAGCGGCGGATGATCGAACCCTTCACCAACCAGTTTACCGGTCGCCAACAGAATGCGCGGTGCATCTGCGGGGAGTGCGTCCAGTTCCGCAATGATGGCAGCACGCTGCTTTTTCGACATTCGGCCGTGCAGCACCAAAGGCACTGAATCCTGACTGCACAGGGCGGCCTTGATGGCGTCGAGATGTTCAGTGCGCTCGGTAAGCACCAGCACCTTGCGACCTTGCCCGTATGCGCCCCTGACTTCGGCCGCGATGGCGTCCGTCCGCTCCTGGTCATTGGCGAGGTGAAGGAACACATCCTGAATGCCAGCCTCCAGGGGCAACTCGATGCGTGCGACGCGTAACTGGGGGACCACTTCCAGATCGCGCGGAGCATTGGCGGGCCTGGCCGCCGTGTAACGGATGGGTCCACACTGCATGAAGATGGTCGGCTGCTGTCCGTCGCGGCGGATCGGTGTCGCCGTCAGGCCGAGCACGTACTTCGCCTTCGCCCGCCTCAGGATTGCATCGAAAGAGACGGCGCCGACGTGGTGGCATTCATCGACGATTACCTGTCCATAGTTCTCGACCAGTAGATTCACTTCCCCCTGACGGGACAGCGACTGCATCACGGCGATGTCGATCTTTCCGGTGAGTCTGGCCTTTCCACCACCGATAGCGCCGACCACACCCTTCCCGACGGCAAGAAAGGCCTGCAGCCGCTCCTGCCACTGCTTCAACAACTCGGTGCGATGCACCAGCACCAGTGTATTTACGCCTCGACAGGCGATCATCGCGGCTGCGGAGACTGTTTTGCCGAAGGCCGTCGGCGCGCATAGCACACCGGCATCGTGATGCAGCATCGCCGAGACGGCAACCTCCTGGTCCATGCGCAGACTACCGACGAAGTCGACTTCCAGCGGCTGGCCACGAAAACGCTCGTCTCGCAGATCGCAGGCGATACCGTTGTCGCGCAGCAAGGACAGTGCCGCATCAATACATCCGCGCGGCAATGCGATGTGCTGCGGGTAGTTTTCGGCGCAGCCGATGACCCGCGACTTATCCCACACCGACATCCGCATCGCTTGGGCCTTGTAGAACTCGGGGTTTTGGAAGGCGGCCAACCTGATCAGGCGGTTGGCCAATGCCTGCGGCAGCTGCGCCTTCTCAAAGTAGATCAGGTTGGCAAGTGTCACGCTCAGTGACTTCGGCATCGACCCAGCGAGTTTCTTCGCTGACGTGCTCTCGCACTTCCAGGGCGTGGCCAAGTCTTCGTCGTCGATGAAGGTGACGTCCAGAGGATGGACGCCACCCGTGGCCCGCAATATTGTTGGCTCGATGTCGTGAGCGTCCATCGGGCGGATGGCCGCCAGGAACGCCCACTGATCCGGGTATGGCAGCAGCTCGGCATCGACAAACACACTGCAGCCTCTCTCGCGTGGCCCCTTCTGCAGCGGCAACGCAATCAGGTTCCCGAACCCGCCTTTGGGCATCGTGTCCTGGTTGGGGAACAGCCGGTCGTAGGAGGTCAGCTTGAGCTGCCGCATGCGCGCGCACGTATGGCTGATGATGGCCGTGCCCAAGCGCCGCGCGTCGCGGGCCGAAACTCGGCCGGCGAAGAATACCCAGGCGTGAGCGCCACACCCGGAGCGAGAAATCTCCAGCGCCGCGGGCACGCCAAGCGCCTCGCAGGACTGCATGAATGCTCGCGCATCCTCCCGCCATTCCGCTTCATCGAAGTCGACGGCGACAAAGTAGCAGCTGTCATCTTCCAGCAAGGGGTAAATGCCGACAGTGTGCTCGCCGGCCAGATGGCCGTAGATGACCGCATCGGATAGCGGGATCAGCAGGCGATTAGTGCAGTCGCCACACTTGATGCGCGGCTTTTCGCAGATGCCGGGTCGCCATTCGTTGGCGCAGGCCGGAGCGTAGCCTGACTTGCCGGTCGTCTTGCTCTCCCAGCGGATGGGGTAGACATCGGTCCGCCCGCGAAATAGGCGGCGAAACAGCGCGACCTTCTCACCCGTAGATAGCTTCGACGTTTCGGATGCCGATGGTAACGACACCGGCTGCGGCCGCCATTCGATTGCGCGGGATTCGAGCAGCGAGATCAGCCTGGCATTCTCGGCTTGCAGCTTGGCCAGTAGTTTCTGATCAGGCATCGGCGTGCGTCACGAGGTCATGAAGCAAGTAGTCCGTCGTGGTCAGCTACCAGGCCGTGTAGCCGATCAGCGAGCGTAGTGTATTGCAGCTCGAATTGCTCGGCTCGCTCGCGTTGCAGTCGCGCTAGGTTCTGAAGCTTCCAGCGGACGGCCGGGAGTGCACTCACGTGCGGAATGCCCAACAATTCCCATTCGGGCTCCGCTTTGACCAACGATAGCAGAAAGCGGCGTTCGTCCGCGTCGAGACCAGCGTGCAACTGCCTGATCATCCGTGTGCGGGTCTCGAGGAGCGCAGCAAGTTCGATTGGTTGTGATGTCATTCCGACGAAGTTCCGCTCATAGTCCATTTGAATATCGCGCAATTCTGGAAAGAGGACTTCATGAACCGGTCTGTTGTGGCTGGCAAGGTAAACGACGAAAGCGCGCCGAATACCGGGCGTAATACCCTCGTGAGCGAAAAGCTCCATTACGTCGAACAGATCTCGTGGATGTTGTCTATCCAATGCGGCAACGAGCTTTCCGCCGTAGACGTCTTCGGCTGAGAGAACCGGAATCTCAAGCTCGGCGAGCAGGGTATCGCGAGCTACAGGAGTCAAGTTTGCTCGACGAACGGGGTGAACGGTCCCACGCATGACCGTGTTGATTTCGACTTTGACCTCGGAGGCCCCACGACGAACCATCAGCTTCGTCTCGCCGTCAGCACCTGTCTCCGGCACATAAATCTCAAGTCCTCGTGCTCGCAAGCGTTCTGCTGCCGCTCTGATCGCAGCGTTGATTCGGGCAAGCGCGTCCTGTCGTCCGACAGTGTGATCGATAAAGACCAAATCCAAATCGACTGACAATCGGGGCATGTCCCGAAGAAATAGGTTGATTGCGGTGCCGCCCTTGAGGCCGAATTGATCATCGATGAACACCGCAGGGGCTACCTGGGTCAGCAGACGCGCGGTATCAAGATAGGTTCGATTCATCGCTTTAGAACGAGCAATCCATCGGACGAACGGGACACCCAGGGACGCGCGCTACCCAGTGGCAACTCGGTTGGATCGAGTTTCGACGACCAAGGCAACCCGAGTTCCCTGCCGAGATTTAGGCACAGACGTACTGTTTTGACACTCACGCATAAGCGCAGAAGCTCCAGCAGGACATTGGCGCGCAGAGTGTGGGTACTCTGCGTGAGTTCCCGTGCTTCTTGCAGCGGTTGTCGCACACCCACGTCGCTCAGCACTTCGAGTAGCGCCCTTTCTGGTTCCGATACCTTGGGAGCATCGGTCAGCCTTTCGAAGGATCCCGCGCGCAGAGGTGCGCTAGGTTCTTCCTTGAAGAGGCGCTTTCGGTGGTAGTCGGCGGGAAATTGTTTCGTGAACCACTCGGGGAGTTTCGCCGCATTCCAGCCATAGAGCTGGGTAACGGGTCGCTGCGATACGTATTGCCGTATCCCGTACCAATCGAGGCCGGTCTTTCCACCAACGTGCAGCCCCAACATCTTCCGCTCCAAGAGTCGCAGGCATGGATGTAGCGCTAGGGAATCGCCTGGCCGGCTATAAACACCGTGGGCGAGCCGGACTAGCCAGCCCGCCTTGGCGTAGTGGACGGCCAGATCGGCCGATATGCCGCGGTTGGCTAAGTCTTGGGACGCCATGGGGGTCCCTGGCGACCACTGCCTGTAGAGATCGTTTAGTTTGCTCTTAGATATCGTAGCCACGCTACGATTTATAGCACTTATTCAAGCGAAAGCCAACTTAGGGAAGTTGATAAAATCGTAGTGTAGCTACGATTCAGGAAGACATTTCAAACCATTCGACCGACATCTACCGAATTTCTACCGCTCACAATTCGAGAGGCGGCAACGGCCTGTTTCTAAATGCCTTTCCGTCTTACCCTGAGATTATCCGTAATAGTATTTGGGTAATCACCAGAAGGAAGTTAGGCGGGCGCATTGAAGGAGCGCTTTTAGACACCAACTGGCCAGGTGCCGAGGATCAGATCTCCTTTCGTATCCGCCTCCAAATCTCGTTGGAATGTAAGTCGAAACAAATTGCATAGTCGCGATCTGAACATCTATGGCAGCGCCACTGCATGAAATACGTCAAGACTCCGCCATAGAACACATTGTTCTACTAGTTCACGGAATTCGCACACGCGCCGACTGGGCCGAGATGGTGGCCCATGCGCTGTCCGTGCCGATCGGCACAGTTGTTATCCCAGTAAGATACGGCTACTTTGGTTCGGTTTCTCCTGCCCGGTGGTAGCCGACGAAGGCCCATACAACGGCTAGTGCGAGAAATTCGCACGGCAAAGGCACAATACCCGCTAGCTCGAATTTCGATTCTAGCCCACAGCTTTGGCACCTATGCGATTGCCCGAATCTTGGCTGAGGAAGGTTTGGGTGTTGGCGTAATTGTCATGTAGCCTCCGTGAGGGGGTACAAAAGTCTGGGTGTTTGAGATGAAGCTTTGGTAGGTTACTAGTGCGTCAAACCCTCCCTGACTGCACGGAACTGCGTCACAGTTTGATGGCTATTTTTCCATTTATCTTTGCTTGAAGTCGATCTGAGCTAGCCGATCAGAGATGCGTCTGCGGTCCGACTCCCCTTGCTCCCCTCACAAGAGCGCGAATAGGCCGACCTATTTCCGCCGGGATTTCTCCGCAAACCAGTCATAGATTGACGGGTCTCCGCGCAATATGCCCCCCGCCCAAGTGCCATCGCAGGTCTTGTCATCACCCCAACAATCGCTGTGAATGACGACTGCGCCAGTACGGGGATATCCGACTATGGCTGGCTGGTCCTTTCTCCGCTCAGCCCAGACCTCATAGTTTGTACCCCGCCGAGATTTGACCAGCGCTGGTCCGTGTTCTTCCAAGCAGCGATACACTTCTGTAAAGGATGGGAGCTTCGGCGAATTTGCTTTCACGCGTAAGACCTCCGCAAGAAGGGGAGCGGGGACGATGGGCCAGTATGGATTGCCCCTCCGTACCGCGCAAAGTGAGCGGCACTGAGTCCGGGGAGATTGGCGAATTGATTGGCAGCCCTTCTAGGGCTCTACGCGGCGGCCAAAGTGCCGGCCGTTGCGGGACCAAGAGGAATTCGAACGCCCCTTACTCCCCTCTGCCGCCCGAGATTTGCCTCTCGCTTCGCGATGGGAGAGATTGATTGACCGGCACTGGCGAGGAGACGAGAGCGGTCGTCGATTCGGAATTCCTTCCCCGAGGACTTTCCTGGGTCCATGGCACCGGTAGACTTCCGGTAGACGTCAGCGCCGGAAAAACATCGCGTTTTCCCGCAGAAAACCGTATATCCATTTGGTAACCGCTTGGCGTCCTGATGGAAACCAGATGGACGCGGTGACTACGCCTTCTCACCCGAATATAACACCGCGGATTTATAGGGAATTCCACACGAGTGATCCGGGCAATACCCATCCGGATTCTTCGCCAGGTACTGCTGGTGATAATCCTCAGCGTAGTAGAACGACGCTGCCCTGCGGATCTCGGTCGTAATCTTGCCGAAGTGCGCCTTTTCCAGCGCCGCCTGGTAGGCATCGCGCGACTGCTGCGCGGCCTCGAGCTGCGCATCGTCAGTAGCATAGATGGCCGAGCGGTATTGCGTCCCGACATCGTTGCCCTGCCGCATTCCCTGGGTCGGATCGTGGGACTCCCAGAACACGCGCAGCAACTCCTGGTAACTGATGCGCTTGGGGTCGAAGATGACCTGCACGGCTTCCGCATGACCCGTGGTACCGGTGCAGACCTGCTTGTAGCTTGGATTCGGGGTCTGGCCGCCGGCATACCCGACCGCGGTCGAATAGACACCCGGGAGCTGCCAGAAGTTCTTCTCGGCGCCCCAGAAACACCCCATTGCGAACAGAGCGCGTTGCAGCCCGTCTGGGAACGGTGCCTGCAGACGATGACCGTTTACAAAATGCGTCTCGGGAATCTGCATCGCCATATCCTCGTGCTTTTGAACTTGTTCCGGCTACAATTGTGGCGCTCCGACCCCTATTCAAGCACGGTCAGCGTCCACCATGAGCGTCGTCTGCCAATCCCACAATCTGCGCCGCCCGACCAGTCACGCCGCCCTGGCCTACGGTGTACGGGTTAGTCTTCGCCCCGGAGATCCGTTTCGCAAGCTCATGGGCGGCGAATGGCATCGCACCCACTGGTTCGCAAGCAGCGCCGAGCGCGACGCAGCGCTAGCGGAGATGAGCCGCAAGCACGAGTACTCGCGCGTCGGCGATAAACCGGCGCTGGTGTGGGAGAAAGTCGAGAACCTCGCGGCCAGCCGCGGGCTCTAGCGGCGCGCTGCCGGCCATCGCGGCCACGATGGATCAGAAGCTGCGACCCAGAAACAGGTAGAACGCGGTCGAGCCGCTCTCGTCGTAGCCCACCGCAAGGTAGGCCGGTCCTATATAGGTATCGGCACCGAAGAACACCGAGAAGTCCTTGTGCGTAGAACCGAAGCTGATGTCGCGCCGCATGCTCCACACATTGCCAGCCTCGAATGACGTGCCGACGTAGGCCGGCACGTCCAGGATCCCCTCGCCGCCGTTGCCGACCTTGCGCAGGTAGATCAGCCGCCCGATCGCGTACTGCGGTCCGGCCAGTGATTCGGCAGGCACGCCGGACAGGTTAAGGAAGCCGCCGAGCGGAAAGAAGGTGCGCACGTTCGTCTCGCTGCCGCCGATGGTGCTGCCGGCCGTGAACCAGGCGACCACCGTGTTGCGTGCCCAGGAATGGGCGGCGCGCCAGTCGAGCGTGAACAGGTCGGTGCCCTGTTCGCCGCCGCCGTTCCCCTCGACACTGACCTGGGCAGTGAGGGCTTCGCCGCTGCGGGGAAAATTGGCGCTGGTGAGGGTATCGAGACCAAAGCGCAGAAAAAATTCCGTAACGTCGAAGTTGGATGCCGGAGCGCTGACGCCCAGGTCCACGCGCGAACTGCCGTGGCTCTCGACCGCGCCAACCCGCACCTCGCCCCAATTGCTGAACTCGCGTCCGAAGTCGATCCCGTAGTCCACACTCGAGACGCGAAACTGGCCCACTTGCCGGTCATCGACGATCTGCGCCACGTCATGCGCCTCGACATCCGCGTGTGGCGCAATGAAATAGCGCGTTACATTCGATAACGGCAGGTACAGCTCGGTCGCAAGCAGCGGCGAGGTGCCGACTTGCAGGTCCCACACTGACTCGGCTCCGAGCGAGTTGAGTTCGGTGAAATCCAGGCGGCCCGCGGCGTTGAAACTGGTCTGGCCCTTGAAATCATCCTGCAGCGAAATTCCGAAGCGCAGGTAGTTCGGGCCCCAGGAATTGCGCCGGGCGGTGAAATCGAGGCCCCTGCTGCCGAGCGGATCCTGCACCAGCCGGTAGTCGAGCATCTCCAGATCGCCGCGCCCGTACAGCGCCCCGACCTCAGCCTTGAGGGCGTCCGGGTCGACCGGCTGGCCTTCGAACTGGCTGAACATGTCGTCGATCGGACGCTGATAGGCCTTTGAATCCGGCTCGACGCGCACGAACTCGATCTTCGGCATCACGGAGCGCAATTCGCTACGTGCCTGCTGATAGCGCGCGTAGTCTGCATCGGACAGCGCCAGCGCCGACAGGCGTGCGGTGACCGCCTCCGCGGCCGCCACGCCCGCATGCACGATCTTCATGGTCTCGGGAAAATCGTAGGACGAGAAATCACCGAGTTGCGGGCTGACGACGATGTCATTTGGGCCCAGGGTCGCAAGATCGCGCTCGATGTCCTTGCGCAGCAGGATCGAGAGCATCTGATTGGTGATGCCCGGCAGGGAGTTGAGGCTCTTGCGCGGTTGCAAAGGAAAGCCGGCATCGACAACGATCAAAATGTCCACGCCCATGGAACGCGCGACATCGATCGGCAGATTGTCGGCCAGGCCGCCGTCGACCAGCAGTTCGCCGCGATATTCGACTGGAGCGAACAGGCCCGGCACCGACATGCTGGCGCGCATCGCCGTGGTCAGATCGCCGTCGCCGATGACGCGCTTGCCTCCGGTCTCCAGGTTGGTCGCCACGGCGCGAAAGCGCGTCGGCAGTTGATCGAAATCCGTGATGCTCGCCACCGGCAGGGTCAGCTGCCGCAGCGTTTCGGTCAGCATCTGTCCCTGCACCAAGCCCTTCGGAATCACCAGCCTCCGGCCCTGCAACCCGACCGGCAGGTTGACCAGGAACTGCCGGTCCTCCTCCTTGCGGCGGTAGTCGAGTTCGGTACGCGGCGGCCGGTCGCGGAACGCCGCCTGCCAGTCCAGGGATGCCATGGCCTGCTCGATCTGCTCACCCGACAGCCCGCTGGCATACAACCCGCCGACCACCGCGCCCATGCTGGTGCCGGCAATCACGTCTATGGGCACATGCAGCTGCTCGAGCATCTTGAGCACGCCGATATGCGTCGCGCCGCGCGCCCCTCCGCCCGATAGCACCAGGCCCACACGCGGGCGTGCCGGGGGCGGCTGGTTCGCCCCGCCAACGATCGGCGGCTGTTGCGCACCGGCGGCCGCTGCCACCATCAGCAGCGCTGCCAGGATCACTATTGCTGCTTTACGCATGCATCGGTCGGTCGCAGCCATTAAGCTTGACGAATGAACTCGGCGTTCCTGGTCTCGCTCGTCATTCAGGTGCTGTTGATCATTCACTGTATCCGCACCGGACGCAATTCGCTCTGGATCTGGGCAATAGCGTTGCTGCCGCTAGCCGGGCCGGTCGCCTATGTGCTGATCGAGCTGTTGCCCGGGCTGTTCGGCAGCCGCGGCACGCGCCGCGCCGTGCGCGGCGTGCGCAAGGTGCTGGACCCGGAACAGGATCTGAGGCGCTTTCAGGACGAGGCGCGCCTGATCGGGGATGTCGCGAGCCGCCAGCGCTTCGCCGACGAACTGGTGCGCCAGGGTCGCGCCCAGGAAGCTATCGGGATCTATCGGCAGGCGCTCAGCGGCCTGTACGAAAACGATCCCAACCTGATGCTCGGACTGGCGCGCGCGCAGTTCGCCAGCGGCGCCTTCAGCGAGGCGCGCGCGACGCTCGATGCGCTGATCGCGAGCAACCCGGAATTCAAGTCGCCCGACGGCCACCTGCTATATGCCCGCTCGCTCGAGGGCGAGGGCAATCTCGACAAAGCGCTCGAGGAATATGCCGCGGTCAGCAAGTATTACGCCGGCGCCGAGGCGCCGCTGCGCTATGCCCAGCTGCTGCGCGCCAGCGGCAGGCAGGAGCAGGCGCGCCGGGTGCTCAAGGATCTGCTGGAGCATGCACGGCTGGCACCGCGTCATTACCGCAAGATGCAGCAGCAGTGGCTTGCGGGCGCCGAACGCGAGCTGGCTGGATTGTAAATGCGCGGCTCAACCGATCGCGCCGCGCCGCCTGGTATCGCCCTTTGGCTGCTGCTGCGTAATGCAATGCAGGTCGCCGCCGCCAAGCAGAATCTCGCGGGCCGGCACTCCAACGATGCGCCGCCGCGGGAACACGCGGCGCAGCACCCGGCGCGCCGCGCCGTCGCTCGCCGTGTCGAGCAGCGGCAGTATCAATGCGCCATTGGCGAGATAGAAATTGACGTAACTGGCGGCCAGGCGCTGGCCCGCCCGCAGCCGGCGGATGGCGCGGTCCACGACCACGCCTGCCGCTTCGCGCCGCGTCATGTACAGCGGGCCCGGTGATGGCAGCTTGTGCACCACTAGGCGCCGGCCGCGTGCATCGCGCGCCGCCATCAGCCGTTCCCAGGCATCGCTGGAAACGCGCCGCTGCGGATCGTGCGGGTCGTCGCTCCAGGTGAGACAGACTTCCCCGGGGCGCGCAAAGCAGGCCAGGTTGTCGACATGGCCGGAGGTCTCATCGTCAATCACGCCCTCGCCCAGCCAGATGACGCAGCTCGCGCCCAGGTAGCGCTTCAGCAGGCGCTCCAGTTGCCCTCGGCTCAGCGACGGGTTGCGCTTCAGCAGGCATTGTTCGGTCACCAGTACCGTACCCTGCCCATCGACGTGAATGGCGCCGCCCTCATTGATGAACGGCGCGCAGTAGCGCTCACAGCCCGCGATCTCCAGCACTTTCTGCGCCACTGCCTGGTCCAGGCGCCAATCCCGGTACAGGCCGCCCCAGGCATTGAATTGCCAGTGCACGCCGCGCACCGCTCCCGCGGCATTGATCAGGAAGGTCGGCCCGACATCGCGCATCCAGGCATCGTCGCTCGACAATTCCACCACCCGCACCGCCGCCGGCAGCGCCGCGCGCGCGCGCGCGTATTGCTGTGCCGAGGCACCGATAATCACCGGTTCGAATCGGGCGATCGCCGCAGCAACCGAGGCAAATGCCTGCTGCGCGGGCGCGGCCCGGCGCCGCCAGTTGTCCGGCCGCTCCGGCCACAGCATCCAGCAGGCAGCGTGAGGTTCGGATTCGGCGGGCATCCGGAAGCCGTCGAGCGCCGGCGTTGATTTCAGGGTTCGAGGCATGACGCATTCTAGCAACCTAGCACCTGGCGGCGGTTCAACAGCTATGGTGCTGTGATAGCATTTCATGATGACTAATCCCAACCCGACCTCCGTCAATCCGATCGTTCCCGCCAGCGGCCGGAAGATCGCCCTCAAGGACGGCAAACTGGTCGTCCCTGAGCACCCGATCATCCCTTTCATCGAGGGCGATGGCACCGGCCGGGACATCTGGCGGGCCAGTGTGCGGGTACTCGACGCCGCGGTAAAAAGCGCCTACGGCAGCGGCCGCAAAATCGAGTGGATGGAGGTGTATGCCGGGGAAAAGGCCTTCAACTCCTTCAAGAGCTGGTTGCCCGATGAGACGGTCGAGGCCTGCCGCGAATATTTGGTATCGATCAAGGGCCCGCTGACGACGCCGATCGGTGGCGGCATCCGCTCGCTGAACGTCGCGCTGCGCCAGCTGCTCGACCTGTATGTGTGCCTGCGGCCGGTGCGCTGGTTCAAGGGGGTCCCCTCGCCGGTCAAGGCACCGGAGAAGGTCGACATGGTGATTTTTCGCGAGAACACCGAGGATCTGTATTCCGGCATCGAATTCGAGCAGGGCACCGAGGACAATCGCAAGTTCCTGGAATTGCTGAAGAACAACTTTCCCAAGCACTACGCCAAGATTCGCTTCCCCAATAGCAGCGGCATCGGCCTCAAGAACGTCTCCATCGAAGGCACCGAGCGCCTGTTTCGCGCCGCCATCGAATACGCACTCGCCAACAAGCGCAAGAGTGTGACCATTGTGCACAAGGGCAACATCCTCAAATTCACCGAAGGCTCATTTCGCGCCTGGGCCTATGCCCTGGCCGAACGCGAGTTTGCCGATCGGGTCTATACCTGGCCGCAATGGGAGCGCAGCAAGGCGGCACACGGCGAAAAGGCGGCCAACGACGAGCAGACTGCGGCCCTCAAGGGCGGCAAACTGCTCATCAAGGACGCGATCGCAGACATCACGCTGCAGCAGGTGCTGACACGGGCGGATGAATTCGACGTGGTCGCGACCATGAATCTGAACGGCGATTATCTTTCCGATGCGCTGGCCGCTCAGGTCGGCGGCATCGGCATTGCCCCGGGTGCGAACATTAACTACATGACCGGGCACGCCGTGTTCGAAGCCACACACGGCACTGCGCCAAAATACGCCGACCTGGACCAGGTCAATCCGGGCTCGGTGATTCTGTCGGGCGAGATGATGCTGCGCTACATGGGCTGGGTGGAAGCTGCCGACGCCATCATTCGCGCCATGGACCGCACCATCGGCCAGAAGATCGTGACCTACGACTTCGCGCGCCTGATGGAGGGCTCGACCAAGGTCAAGTGCAGCGCGTTTGGCGACGCGCTGATCCGAAATTTCTAGCCGCGGTTCGCTACAGCTTGCGCTGGGCCGGCGGCGGCGGCGTGTACTGGTAGATCCAGGTTTCTGTCAGCGCCTGACCATTCAGCGCCAGGTACAGGCGCAGGTCGATCGGTTCGGTGCTGTCGTCGGGGGGCTTGAGATCGAACATCGCGCGCCAGCCGTTGATCGAGCGCAGCGGTCGCGCCGAGGTGATCTCGATCTGGCCGCGCGAGGCGGTGATCACCGGCTCGATGTGAGCGTCTTCGCCGAGCATGGAAAAATGTCCGCCGGCGAAATCGACCGCGAAGCGCCAGGAGAAGTACGAGCGTTTCTGGCCGACGACTCCGCCAATGCCGGAGCGCGTGGCATGCACCTGCGCCAGCGGACAGGCCACCGGATTGTAGCGACACCAGTACAGGCGATAGCCAAACAGCAGCTCCTGGCCACGCTGCGGCTTGTCGGCCGGAGTCCAGAACGCGACGATGTTGTCGAAGGTCTCATCGCTGGTCGGCAGCTCGACCAGCATGACTGCGCCTTTGCCCCAGCTGCTCTTGGGTTCGACCCAGACGCTCGGACGCAGATCGTAGAACACGCCGTCATCCTGGTAGTGATCGAACTCGCGGTCACGCTGCATCAACCCGAAACCGCGCGGTGACTCATCGACGAAGGAATTGACGTGCACCGCCGCGGGATTGACCAGCGGCCGCCACAGCCACTCGCCGTTGCCGTTGTAGAGCTGCAGGCCGTCGGAATCATGGATTGCCGGACGCCAGTCATTGTCCACGCGCCGGTCATTGGGACCGTCTAAAAACATGCTGGTACCTGGTGCAATCCCGATGCGTTCCATGGTCTTGCGCGGATACAGCGCTGCGTCGATATCCATCACGATGGTGTCGGCGACGTCGATGATGAAGCGGTAGGCCCCGGCGACGCTCGGCGAGTCGAGCAGCCCGTAGACCGTGACCTGGCTGGAATTCGCGGACGGACGCTCCAGGTAGTAGGCGATGAAATCGGGAAATTCCTCCGGGCGCGGCAGACCACAGTCTATTGCCAGCCCGCGCTGCGACATACCGTACTGCTTGTCGCCGTCCACGGCGCGGAAGTAGGACGCGCCCTGGAATGCCGCGATATCTCGCGTCCAGTCGGTATGAAACAGCAGCCGGAAGCCGGCGAATCCGAGGTTGGGCGCCAGCGTGTGCCCGTCGACCCCGCTCTTGCTGTAGTCGAACATGGCCGCATCGTAGGCCAGTTGCTGCGCACGTCCGTTCTCGACACTGTAGATGCGCACCGCTTTGGTGACCGTGAACCCCAGGTGGAAAAACCGCGCCTGGAACCATGCGCCATCACCGCCCCAGAGCGAGTGATCGTCGCGGAAGCGGATCGCCTGCCATTGATCCCAACCGAGCTTCGCGATCGGCGCGGGCAACACCACGCTCGGCGGCAGGTAGGGTGCCGCCGCCATTGATCGCGCCTGGCCCTTGAGCTGCGCGTAGTCGAAGGGCTCGGCGCTGCCGAGTCGCTTCAATGGTGAGGCAGGCGCAGCGGTAGCACCCAGGAGTCGGGTCCAGGGTGACGCGCCGGCGGCAAGCGCCACTCCGGTCTGAAGAAATCGGCGTCGAGACATGCGTCGGAAATAAAACGGTGGCAGTTGGTGTGCCATCAGGCGATGGCCGGCTCATTGTACAGCACACACTCGGCCACGCTATTCTTGAACTACACGACGCGGGGAGCACACGCATGCGCGAGGCAGGGTAATGGAGCAGTCTGGCAGCGCCGGCGGCGGCATGCCGCCTGCGGCCGAGGGCGAATGGCTGCTGAATAATTTTCAATTCGCGTCCGGCGAGCCCCTGGCCGAGCTGCGCCTGCACTACCGCACGCTCGGACAACCACGGCGCGATCAGCACGGCGTGGTGCGAAATGCGGCGCTTATTCTGCACGGCACCGGCGGCAGCGGCGGGCAGCTGATGGTTCCCGATTTTGCCGGCGAGCTATTCGGCACCGGCCAGCCGCTCGATGCCAGCGAGTATTTCATCGTGCTGCCGGATGCCATCGGCCACGGCGGATCCTCCAAGCCCAGCGACGGACTGCATGCCCGCTTTCCACGCTTCGGCTATCGCGACATGGTCGTGGCCCAGTACCGTCTGCTGACCGAGGGTCTGCAGGTCGATCATCTGCGCCTGGTCATGGGAACATCGATGGGCGGCATGCATACCTGGCTGTGGGGCGAACAGCACCCCGACTTTATGGACGCGCTGCTGCCGCTGGCGGCACTGCCGGCGCAGATCTGCGCTCGCAATCGCGTCTGGCGGCGAATAATCATCGACGTGATCCGCGCCGATCCCGAATGGCGCGGCGGGCAATATCAACGCCAGCCCCGCAGTCTGCGTACCGCCGCGCAGATCATGTTCCTGATGGGCAGCAATCCGGTGCTGCGCTGGCAGCAGATGCCGACTTTGAGCGACAGCGATGCGGTGCTGGATGCGGCGGTAGAAGAAGCCATTGCCCAGCTGGATGCCAACGACACGCTGTATCAATTCGACGCCGCGCACGATTACGATCCCGGGCCGAGCCTGGAACGGATTCGCGCCCCGCTGCTGGCGCTTACCTGGGCCGACGATTTGGTCAATCCGCCGGAGATCGGGATTCTTGAACGCGAGATCCGGCGCGTGGCGCACGGCCGTGCAGTGCTGCTACCGTTTACAGCCCAGAGCCGCGGTCATGAGAGCCAGATGCAGGCTGCCGGCTGGAAACACCAGCTGCTGCAGCTGCTGCAAAGCGCACCGCAGCGATAGCGCGTCGCACGGTTGTGACCGCAATTATGGTAAAACGCGCCGCGCGCATGGCGGCCCGTCGTTTCGGCGCATTAGCGGCTCGCCCATCCATCCCGCGCTCAACTGCCGCTCGTCTGACGCCAAGTGGCGACAAAGCGGAAGAAATCATCGATATAGGATGGCGTACCTATTCGCGTCTGTGTTACTAGAGGCACCGCGAAACCCTGGAGCTTTCATGTCTGGATCCCTGCGCCATCTGATTATTACCTCGCTGCTGCTCGCGGTCCTCACGGGCTGCGGCAATGGCACCGTCGCCGTCACACCGGCCGGCGACCCTGCCGCCAGCAGCAGCGGCGCCTCCAGCAGTAGCAGCAGCAGTAGTAGCAGCAGCGGTAGCAGCAGCAGCGGCACCAGCGCCACCACCGACGTTACGACCTATCACTACGACACGATGCGCTCCGGCCAGAATCTGAACGAGACCATCCTCACCCCCGCAAATGTCACCACTGCCAGCTTCGGACTGCTGCATCTGCTGGCCGCCGACGGCCTGGTCGATGCGGCGCCACTGGTGGTGTCGCAGCTCACGATCGGCGGCGCGCCGCACAATGTGGTCTACGTCGCGACCGAGAACGACAGCGTCTATGCGTACGACGCCGACACCGCAGTACTGCTGAAGCAGGTGTCGTTGCTTGGCAGCGGCGAGTCACCCAGCGATTCGCGCTCCTGCACCCAGGTGACGCCGATGATCGGCATCACCGCAACGCCGGTGATCGACCGCAGCGCCGGCCCAAATGGGACCATTTACATCGTGGCGATGTCGAAGAACAGCAGCGGCACCTACTTTCAGCGCCTGCATGCATTGGATCTGACGACGCTCGGCGACCGGATCCCACCGGTAACGATCCAGGCCAGCTATCCGGGCACCGCCTACGGCTCCAGCAGCCAAGTCGCATTCGTGCCCGATCAGTACAAGGAGCGTGGCGCGCTGCTGCTGACACAGGGACAGATACTCACTGTGTGGGCATCGCACTGCGACGATGGAGCCTACAACGGCTGGATCATTGCCTATAACGAATCCACGCTGGCGCAGACAGCGGTGATCGACCTGACTCCGAACGGCACTCAGGGCGGCATCTGGGACGTAGGGGGACTGGCCCTCGACAGTACCGGCGCCATCTACACGCTGCTCGGCAACGGCCAGTTCGATACCACGCTGACGGTCGGCGGCTTCCCGCTCAACCAGGACTATGGCAATGCCGCGGTCCGGCTTACCCTCACCGGAACCACGTTCGCCGTGACCGACTATTTCACTACCTGGGACACTACCTCGGAATCACAGAACGACGTCGACCTCGGCTCCGGATCGCCGCTGCTGATGCCCGACATGGTGGATAGCGTCGGCACCACCCGTCACCTGATGCTGGCCGCGGGCAAAGACACCAATCTGTACCTGCTCGATCGCGATAACATGGGCAAATACAACGGCAATGTCGCCGGCAGCGACGCCATCTACCAGGCGCTGCCCGGCGCGCTGGCACACGGGATCTATTCGGCGCCGGTGTTTTTCAACGGCAGCGTTTACTTCGCCGAAGTCAGCGGCACGCTGAAGCAATACGCGTTCAGCGCCGCCCGCCTGCCGACAACTGCAACCTCTCACTCAGCGGCAACCTTTGCCTATCCGGGCGCATCGCCTTCAATATCGGCCAACGGCACCAGTAATGCGATCGTCTGGGCGCTCCAGAGCAGCCCGAGCAGCGCTGCAGTTCTGCACGCCTACGATCCTGCCAATCTTGCGGTCGAGTATTACAACAGCACCCAGGCCGCGAGCAACCGCGATGCCTTCGGCAACGGCAACAAGTACATCACTCCGGTGGTGTCCAATGGCAAGGTATTCGTTGGCACGCCCGACGGCGTAGCAGTGTTCGGCCTGCTCTAGGGCCTGTTCCAGGGCCTGTCCTGTGGCGGCTTAGCCGCTCTGGGTCGCGGCCAACAACGCCTGCTGCAGGTCCTCGAGCAGGTCGTCGGCATCCTCCAGGCCGATCGAAAGGCGCACAGTGCCGGCGCCAATGCCAGCCTGTCGCTGCTGCTCGACGGTCAGGTCACGGCTGCCAAGCAGCTGCGATGGCATCACCAGCGAATCGGTCGCTCCCAGGCTTGCGGCCATCGCAAACAGCTGCAGCGCCTCGGCGAAGCGGCTCGCGGCCGGTGCGCCAGCATGCAGGTCAAAAGTCACTATCGCGCCGAACTCGCTCATCTGTTCGCGTGCCAGCGCATGCCCGGGATCGGTCGACAGGCCGGGGTAATGAGTTCCCGCGACCGCCGGATGAGTGGACAGGAACTCGGCAATCCGCTGCGCGCTGTTGCACTGCGTACGGTAGCGCACGAAGTAGGTCTTCAGTCCGCGCTGCAGCAGAAACGCCGCGTGCGGATCGAGCACGCCGCCCAGGGTCGAGAAGTCCTGGCGCAGGGTTTTGATCAGTGCCGCCTTCGCAATCACCGCCCCGCCCATCACATCGCCATGACCGGACGCGAATTTCGTCAGGCTGTGCAGATAGAAGTCGACGTCGTACTGCCCGTGCTGATGCATACCGGCAAAGGTATTGTCGAGCAGCGTCAGGGCGCCGTGCGCGCGCGCCAGGCGCGTGATGGCGGCGATATCGGCAATGCGGTTGGTCGGGTTGGTGGGACTCTCGAAGATCACCAGCCGTGTCGGGCGCGCAGCCAGAGTGCGCTCGATGCCCGCGAGATCCCCGATCGACAGCAGCGTATGGGCAACGCCGAATCTTGCAAGGGTACGCCGGATCAGGTAGCGCGTCGGCCCATAGCTCTCCAGGAAGCAAAGCACATGATCGCCCTGCTTTGTCAGCGCCAGCAGCGTCTGCGCGATCGCGCCGACTCCCGAGGCGCACACCAGGCAATCGTCGCGGCCCTGCAATTCGGCGAGTGTGAGCTCCAGGGCCCGCGTGGTCGGATTGGAGGTTCGCAGATAGAAGAATCCCGGCTGCTCGCCGCTCAGCGCGCGCAATGTGTCTTCCACGGTCTCAAATTCGAACTTGACCGTCTGGTAGATCGGTGCCACCACCGGCCGGTTGCCGGCCGGAATCTCCACCGGCGGCGGATGGTTGACGCGCGTGGTCTTCTTCAAGATGCCGTTTGCTCCGCGCCGCGGAGCTGGCGCGCGTACGCCTGCAACCGCGCGGCGCCGTCATCGAGGGTCTCGTCGCGCTTGGCAAAGCACAGCCGCAGCAGCGTCATCGGCGGCGGCTGCTGGTAGAACACCGACAACGGAATGGTTGCCACCTGCGCACGCGTCAGCAGTTCCTCGGCGAATTGCACGTCCGGCACGTCGCTCATGGCCCGGTAATCTATCAGCTGGAAGAACGAGCCCTGGGCGCGCGGCAGCAGCAGGTCGCTGCCTGCCAGTGCGGCGATCAACCGGTCACGCTTCGCACCCAGCAACGAGCGCAGCGCGGCGCCGCAGTCGGGCCGCTCGGCGAGGTAGCGAGCTATCGCCACCTGAAGCGCGGTGGCGATGGTGAAGGTATTGAACTGGTGCACCTTGCGCAGTTCCACCGTCAGGGCGCGCGGCGCCACCGCATAACCGACACGCAGGCCGGTGGCCTGCAGCGTCTTGCCGAACGAGAACACCACGACGCTGCGCTCGCGCAACTCCGGCTGCGCCAGTACGGTGTGGTGCGCGCGGCCGTCAAACACGATGTGTTCGTACACTTCATCGGAAATAAGGCAGATATCCCGGCCGCGCAGCAGCTCGGCGAGCGCCGCCAGGTCCTGGGCCGTGATGCAGGTGCAGGCCGGGTTGTGCGGCGAGTTTATGATCACCAGGCGCGTGCGGGTTGTCAGCGCCGCACGCACACGTTCCCAGTCGTAGCGGAATGACGGCGGCTGCAGCAGCACATGGACGCACACGCCGCCGGCCAGCTGCACCGCGGGCTCGTATGAATCATAGGCCGGATCGAAGACGATGACCTCATCGCCGGCGGTAACCAGTGCCTGCACGCTGGAGAAGATTGCCTCGGTGGCGCCAAGTGTCACGGTGACCTCGAGGTCCGGGTCGACGGCCACTGCATAGCTGCGCGCCAGCTTGGCTGCGATCGCCTCGCGCAGCTGCGGCATGCCTGGCATCGGCGCGTACTGGTTGTAACCCTGGCGCATCGCTTCGTGCACCAGGTCGGCGATGCGCGGATCGATGTCGTAGTCGGGGAATCCCTGCCCGAGATTGACCGCACCGAGTTCGGCAGCGCGCTGCGACATCACGGTGAAGATCGTAGTGCCGACCCGCGGCAGCTTGCTGCGAATGATCATACGAAAGGCGTCAGCGCTGATGCTGCCGCGCAGCGGCTGACGCGGCTCCGACCACGCCGGCCTGGGCACCGTGGGCTGCGCGCCGGATCTCCGTCGGGCTGTCCAGCAGGTGGCCGAACTGGTCGAAATCCTCGCTGATCGAGCCGCCGATGATGAACAGGTCCGGCCAGAACAGGGTATGCAGGCGCGCCAGGTAGTCGTTGACGCGCGCACACCAGCCTGGCCAGTCCAGCCGCTCCTCGGTGCGTATCCGCGCCGAGGCAGTCAGTTCCGCGTCCTGGCCGTGAAATTCCAGGTGTCCGAACTCGGTGTTGGGAACCAGCTCGCCATCGACGAACAGCGCGGAGCCGATGCCGGTGCCGAACGTCAGCAGCATGACCACGCCTTTGGCATCCTTGCCCGCACCGCCGGCGGACATCTCGGCCACTCCGGCCGCATCGGCGTCATTCAGGAAGGTCACCGGCCGCCCGATTAGTTGCGACAGGCGCGCACCGCCGGCGCAACCGATCCAGGATTTGTCGACGTTGGCCGCCGTGCGCGCAATTCCTCCCTGCACCACCGAGGGAAACGCCAGGCCTACCGGACCTGCGGCTGCGAATTCCTGGTCGATCTGCGCACATGCCTGCAGCACCGCCTCAGGCGTCGACGGTATCGGCGTGGGCACGGAGCGCATCGCCAAGGTCAGAGCCCCGCGCCGGGTGTCCACCAGTCCGGCCTTGATCGAGGAGCCACCGACATCGAGGCCGAGCAGGATGGTATCGCTCATGGCAAGCGCAGACTCAGGCCGCCAGCGCCATGCGCATCTCTCGCGCGCGCCGACGCTCGCGACTTTGCACGAACAGCGCCGACGCCACGACGCCGAGCGCGACCACCGACACCATCAGGGTGGCGAGTGCATTCACGTCCGGGCTTACCCCCAGGCGTACCTTGGAAAAGATCACCATTGGCAGCGTGCTCGACCCCGGACCTGCGACGAATTGCGAAATCACGACATCATCCCACGATAGCGTAAATGACAAAAGCCAGCCGGACAGCAGCGCCGGCGCAATCAGCGGCAGCGTGATGCGCAGGAACACCGTTGCCGGCCGGGCACCCAGGTCAAGCGCGGCTTCCTCCAGCGACTCGTCGAACCCGATCAGCCGTGCCTGCACGATGACGGCGACATACGACAGCGAAAAGCTGATGTGCGCGATGGTGATGGTGGTGACGCCGCGCCCGCGCGGCCAGCCGATCGCCTGCTCCATCGCCACGAACAGCAATAGCAGCGACAGGCCGGTGATGATCTCCGGCAGCACCAGCGGCGCCGTAGTCAGGGCGCCGAGCATGGCGCGGCCGCGGAAGCGACCGAAGCGCGCCAGCGCAAAACCGGCCATGGTGCCGAGGATGACTGCGCCGGTCGCATTCATGATCGCGATCTTCAGTGACAGCAGCGCGGCATTCATGATCTGGCTGTTCTGCAGCAGCTGCCCGTACCACTTGAGCGTCGGCGAGTGCGCGGCATCCCAGACCGTCACCAGCCGCGAGGCGTTGAACGAGTACACCACCATCGACAGGATAGGGACATACAGGAAGGCGAAGCCGAAGGCCAGGATGGTCGGCAGCAGCATCATGCTGCGACGCCTCACCCCTGCGCTCCCAGCTCGCGGCTGCGATAACGCTGAAAGATCAGGATCGGGCCCAGCAGCACGATCAGGATCACGATCGCGACCGCGCTCGCGACCGGCCAGTCGCGATTCTCGAAGAATTCATCGGACAGCACGCGGCCGATCATCAGCTGGTTGGCGGAGCCCAGCAGCGTCGGGATGACGTATTCGCCCACCGCCGGAATGAAGACCAACATCGCCCCGGCCACCACGCCCGGCACCGACAGCGGCAATGTGATGCGCAGGAACGCCTTCCACGGCGGCGCCCCCAGGTCCGCTGCCGCCTCGAGCAGCGTCGCGTCGTGCTTCTCCAGGTTCGCGTACAGCGGCAGGATCATGAACGGCAGGTACGAATAGACGATGCCGATATAGACCGCAAACGAGGTGTTGGCCATCTGGATCGGCATGTGGATCAGGTGCAGCGACAGCAGCAGACTGTTGATCAGTCCGTCATCCTTCAGCAGGCCGATCCAGGCATAGATACGCAGCAGGAACGAGGTCCAGAACGGCAGAATCACCAACATCAGCAACACGCTGCGGCGCGCCGGCTCGGCACGCGCAATTGC